>TARA_B110001454_G_scaffold67805_1_pt1 | contig 66722 bp, 54 predicted proteins | sample TARA_B110001454 | Tara Oceans TARA_B110001454 (sample SAMEA4397004) | marine metagenome | biome: Polar Biome; feature: [MES] marine water layer (ENVO:01000295) within the mesopelagic zone...; material: water (ENVO:00002006), including particulate matter (ENVO:01000060) such as...... | reverse complement strand
AAAGCTTTTTTCGGGTTTTCCTTGTCGAATGCTATCAATGTTTAGCTTGCCCCAGGCTTGCTTAAGTTGGCTAAAAGATTGTCGCTCGTCGTCTAGGTAGAAAGGCTTACCGAGATCCTTTTGGACGATATCGAATGCCTGTGTCATCTCTTGTTCTAGCGAACGTATTGTGGTCTCAACATCTTTATTACCTGCAAACCATTGCGCCAAATTGCCTCGGTGCTTGGCCGCGATGATCCGTAATGGTTTGAGCTTATTGATCGTTTCAATGCCTACGATTCTATTCGTGGTTAATTCAATTCTATTGCTATTTCCTATATAAATCACGACGGATGCATATAGGATAGGCAGTAATAAGGTAAATAGAATGATCTGAAACTTACGGGTAAAGGTAAGTTGATTAAGAAATTTTATGCCTATTGAATACACGGTGCTAACCTATTTTTTACTGGTTAAATCAGTATAGACAATATTTTAAAGTGCAGAGCTTTATTTATTGATGGGTTATTAAGCCATCGTCACGAGGCGTCGGCGAAAGTAATCCAGAGAGAAACCGGCGGTCTTAGATAAAGGTTTTGTTTTTTGATCATCAATAATGGTCTTATTGATGTCGACTTTTCCTGCATAAATAACCCAGTTTCCACCACCGGTATCACACATAAATATCTGATCAAAATATTCATGCAAGGCATTGGCGAGGTGTTCTTCCATTTTATGATCGAGCCAGTAGTTTAAGACTAGCCATCCACCTTCTTTTAGCTTGCAGTAGCTATTGGCAATAAAAGTTGCAGATAACTGTTGCTGATCGATACCTTCAGCAAGATACATGTCGGCAATAATGAGATCTGAAAAATTTTCAGTTGTTGCAAGGTATTGAAAGCCATCAGCAATCTGCACTTTTATATTCTCATGCTTAGGGAGCTGAAAATATTTATAGGCTAGGCGGGCAACTTCACGCCGTAGCTCAACCCCTTGTAACTGGCAATCTGGTAGTAAGTGATGCAGTGTCGTTAATAAGCTACCACCGCCTAAACCGATAATCGTGATGTGTTTAGGCTCTACCATTAACAATGCTAATAAAATGGCGCGAGTATATTCATGCTGCAGTAAACAAGGTTGGCTTTTAAGCTGACAGCTTTGTTCATCATCAGTGCCAAAGGCAAGATAACGTTTTTGGCCATCATCTAGAACTTGAATCGGGCCAAGTTCATCGTAACTTCTATGTATTTCACGGGCGGGTTGTTTCATTGCTGAAGATTAACATTTTCATATCATGGGCGCTGATAATTTTTGTTAAAGGTTTCTTCTCCCATAGCATCCACTTGATAGGTAATCATTTTTCTAAAAGCGGTCAAAATATCAGAAAAATCGGTATGTGGGTGTAACGCATTTAGGGTATGAACGGCGGCTTCAATCGTTGATAGACCATCTTCTCGAGGGGATTTTCGTATTTGATATTCACTGCCATTACTGGATTCAATAGCGATACAAGGCAGTTCGGTTAACCAAGGGTTTGTGTGCATCATTCGTGCAACTTTTCGCCATGTGCCATCAAGCAGTAGTAAATATTTGAATGTCTGTTTAAGCGCGTATTCACTCGATAAGCCTTCTGTATGGGGGAAGACTAATAAACTATTACCTTGCCAATCATCTCCTAATACTTCTTCTGGGTTGAACGTATCACCAATGATTAAGCGTGCCCCTGTGATTGATTTGGCCAGAATAGGGGCGGATGAAAGTGCGTGCTTAGCCTCTTTTGGGTCTTGTAAAATAACAAGCTCATAGTCGCAATCCAAACAGGTCATGACATCGCATAAACAGGTTTTTATTGGGCGTTCACAATGATGGCAAAGTTTACGTTTCGACATAGAGCTCAAGATAGGGTTAGTCAATAAAAACTAAGCTCAACCAAGGTACATAAGTAATTAGTAATACCGTAGTGAGCAAAATGAAGAAAAAGGGAATCGTTGCACGATACAGTTCGGTAACGGGTCGCTGAAAACGAAAGCTCGCAATGAATAAATTCATTCCGACTGGCGGTGTAAAGTAACCCAGCTGCATATTGGCTAAAAACAGTATGCCAAGGTGAACAGGATGAATGCCAAACTCAATCGCGATTGGCAAAATAATAGGGACCATAATCACAATCGCTGAGAAAATATCCAACATCATGCCAAGCACTAATAAGAATAAGAAAAGTAATAGCAAGAACGTTAGCTGGCTATCAATGTGCTCGCTAATAAAATCAAAAATGGATGTCGGAATTTCTGCATCAATCATGTAGTTGGTTGAGGCTAATGAAACGGCAAGTATCACCATGATTGCCCCTACGAGTTTCATGGAATCTCGCATAACGATAGGCAGTTTAGTGAAAGAAATTTCTCGGCGAATAACGACAGTAACCAGCAAAACGTAAAACGCCGTAATGGCAGCCGCTTCAGATACGGCGATAAAACCACCGTAAATTCCCCCCAATACGATAAACGGAAGTGGCGCTTCCCAAGCCGTATCTTTAATTGCGGCAATTGCTTCTTTAGCGTCAAATGTTTTCACATTTTTTAACGCGGCAGGATCCCTTGGTTGAATGGCACTGTAGATTGATAGTGCAACGAGCATTAAGGTACCTGGAATAATCCCCGCTAAAAATAGATCGTCAATACTTACCGGAATATCTAGAGCAAGCTGCTGTGCCACAACACCATATAAAATCAATGGCAGTGATGGCGCAAATAATAGCCCTAGGCTGCCTGATGTAGTAATTAAACCTAGATTGAAATTAGTCTTATAGCCTGCATTTTTAAGCGCAGGATAAAGCAGTGCTCCTAACGCAACAATGGTTACCCCTGACGCGCCAGTAAAAGCGGTGAATAATGCACAGGCGATGAGGGCTACGATAGCGAGGCCTCCTGGCATCCAGCCTAATAATGCATCGGTAATGCGCACAAGGCGTTGTGGTGCTTTACTTTCACCTAATAAATACCCAGCAAACGTGAAAAGTGGAATTGCGGTCAGTACAGGCATCTCAGTAAGGCGGTAAATCTCGATCGCCACAACTTCTAAACCAATGTCTTGTTGAAAGAACCCCCACAATGCACTCGCGGCGATCACTGTAAAAAGAGGGGCACCCATGAGTGCCAGCAATAAAAATAAAGCGGATATTAAAATTGCCATTATGAATTCTCTCCTCTCATGTCTGAATTAGACATTGTTGAATCAGATGCAAGAGCAGGATTAGGTTGATAGTTTTTAATCAATATAAAGCCTAATGTATGCAGGAAGAAACGCACAGACATCAGTGAAAAGGTAAAAGGAATAATCAGCTGTAATGGCCAAGCAGGCACTTGTGCAAACGCAATATCATCGTATTCAATGGCTTGTTGAATAAACTGAATACTTGAGTAGGCGACAATGGCACAAATGAGAGCAGCAAATACACTGCCACTGATACCGCACACTTTTTTTCCTAATGGGCCGACAAAACGGCTAATAACATCAATGGCAATGTGTTCTTGACTACGACTGGCTAACAGAGCACCCAGCAAACCTAGCCAGAGTACTAATATTTGTAATACTGGCGGAATCCAAATCAAGCTGCCCCCAGTGATTAATCGCATAGCAATATCTGTAATGGCGAGGGCTAACATAATAAAAAGAACCAGTGCTAAGAGCAGGTCTTCTAGCTGATGTAACCAGCGCAGAGAGCGCTGGATTGTAGGATTAGGCATGAATGAAATTCGCTATGGATTAAATGACGGACTTTAAATGCAAGAGCCCGCTACTTAATCTAGCAGGCCAAGCTTATTTATTTTGGCGATAGTCTTTTAAGGCTTGAAGTAAGTCGTTATAAGTATCTGCTGGATAAGCATTAACGGCTTTTAAATTCTCAAGGGCTTTGTCTGCAATTTCACGCCATTCAGTGCCGGATGGCTTATCAAACTGAATGCCATTTTTTTGCAGTGCTGCACGGGCTCCGATATCACCTTCTGCATTTAAGGTATCTAAACGTTTAAAGGCTGCAGCGACTACGTCTTTAACAATTTTCTGATCAGCTTCGTTGATTTTCTTAAAGGCTTGTTGATCAACGACTAACATTCCCATAATGAGAAGCAGAGGTTCATCAGCCATATGATTGACTTTTGTATGCCACTGTAAAGCAATTGCCCCAGATGGATTGATGGTCACGGTATCGAGCAGACCTGTTTGAAGGCCAGTATAAACATTGGAAATGGGAGAGGCGATTGGATTAATGCCCGCAACGGTAAAAATTTCGTTACCAATTAAATCACCTTCAGGAACCCAAACTTTTTGCCCTTTAATATCTTCGGCTTTGGTAAGCGCTTTATTTGACATAAGGTAAGCGAAACCGCCTTCCGATAGGCCAAGCAGCTGAAAACCGTTATCAGCCAGACCTTGTGAGATGATAGGATCAAATGTTTTACGAATATGACGCACTTCATCAAGGTTATTAAAGGTGAACGGCAGGCTATATATTTGTACGCCGTTATAAATGTGCGCTAAGGCGCCGGCTGATATGGCTCCGCCATGAAGTTGGCCTGAGCGCATTTTACGTAATACGGTTTTATCACTCCCCATAACGCCACCAGGGTAGTATTTGATTTTCACACGGCCTTCTGTTTTTTTCTTAACTTCTTTTGCTGCCGCCTTCATTTCATTCATCCAGCTGCTGCCGTTTGGCACCACCGTCGCAATTTTTAACGTCGCGGCGAAGGCTTGGCTGCAAGAGAATGCAATAAAACTGGATACAATCAGTGTTTTTATAAAGCTCATAATATGTGACTCAAAGTTAAATTGGGTTGACATGATTCAGTTAAAACGCTATTCAAAATATTCTGCGGAATCTGCAAGTAATGCTTTTGCTTGTTTTTTGGCAAGCTGATTCACTAACGTTAAACCTTCTGCTTTAGCCTCAGCACTGAGTACTTCGTTTAATAAACGGTCATGAAGTTCTTGTTCAAATAAAAGGCGAGCATATTGTTGAGCATATAATACTTTAGCCATTAAATTTTTGCCGTCAGACGCTTTGATAGCACTTTCAAAATGCGCTTTTGCCAAATCAGGACGACCACCTAATGAGGGTGGGATTTGTGACTCTAGAACGCCCATGTAAATTTGGGCGGTACCGTTGTCATAATCTGGATCGTATTTGAGCACCCAGTTAAATAGAATTTTTACTTTAGGAAGTTGTGCGATGGCATCCCAATCAGTGCTGTTCGCTCGAATCCAGCTGGCCCAGGATGCCGCATAGGTATAGACAATAACTAACTCATCTTCATCCAGTTCAGCGAGTTCAAGGTTGATATCTTCGATTTGCTGATCGAGAGCACTGCATAAGTCTTCTTCACTTTCGCACAAGGCACGTTGAGCATAACTTTTAGCACGATTAACCATACGCTTCATTTGTGCTTCATCATTAGCAAAAACACCGGCGTAAGCGCCATAAAGTTTAGCCGCAGGGATTAAGAAGGTTTCATCATCGGGATAGGTTTCTATTAAGGCATCAAGCATTAATAGGTAAGCAGGGGCTGCTGTACGCACTAATTCTGGATCTTCTTGGTTCATCATCGAGCGTGATAGGTTGTGCGGCAGGTTGCCGATTGAACACGCCTGGATGCTGATAATGGCTAAAATGATGAAGAATCTGGTCATAAAAATACTGAGACAAAAAAATGAGAGCGAATTGTACACTGCTTATAACGACATTTTAACCAATCTCTTGTGCGACAGTCTTTTCTGGCAACTATAACAATCGACATTGCTGCATTAGGCGAGTGAATGCGATAGCTCGCTAAGAGGAATCGCTTTATTTAGCTGCCCGCCCATTGCTAAGTCAATACCAATACTGCGAAGAATATTCAGCGTATCTTCATCGTTCACTTGCTCGGCAATGGTCTTTTTCGCCATAAAATGCGCAATCTCATGAATGGATTTAACCATGGCATAGTCCGCAGAGCTGGTGACCAGTTCTGAAATGAAAGTATGGTCTATTTTTACATAGTTCACGGGCAGTTGTTTCAGGTACTCAAACGAAGACTGGCCTGTGCCAAAATCGGATAGCGTGAATTCACAGCCTAAACTGCGCATTTCGTGCATGAAATCTGCAGCATCTTCAATATTTTGAATGGCAGAAGTTTCATTGAGTTCAAAACAGAATTTATCCACAGGAATATCATGCTCACGAGCTTGCTCAAAAATAAAAGCTAATAAAGAGTCATCATTCATAGAATAGCCAGAAAGTTTCAGCATGAATCGATCAACGTTAGCCACTTCGTCTTTATGAGTGCTCATCCATTTAATCAGTTGCTCTAGTGTCCAGCGATCGACCAGATGCATGCGGCTATAGTGCTCAGCTGCTTGCAGGTATTCTAAAGGCGGAATTTTTACGCCATTTTCATCTTCAATACTGATAATAACTTCATATTGGCGTAACTCTTTTTCTGCTTCTTGGATGGCCGTTACCGGAAGGCATAGCAGATGCAGTTCATTGGTATCCAGTGCCTGATTCAGTTTATTAGCCCAAGACATGAATTCGTCTCGTTTTATGCGAGCATTATCGTCTTCAATATAGCGATAGACTCGACTTCCACCTTTTTCTTTTGCGAGTAAGCAGGCCGATTCGGCAAACTCTACTAGATCCAATTCATTGGCTACCTGGTAGCTAAGCTCGGATACTCCCATGCTTAAATGGATACGGAATTTACTGTTCTCACTCACAATATCCATTTTTTCCAGTATTTGCTTTAGTTCTCGTGCGCGTTTTTCGCCTTTTTCGAGATCGCTATGCTGGAATAAAATGGCAAATTCATTACTGCCCATGCGGGCACAATCTAATGTATTTCCTGCAAATTTAACTAGCTGCTTTGAAACAGCTTTTAAGCATTGGTCGCCACCTTCAACGCCATATTCGCTATTAATCAATTTAAATTGGTCGATATCAATTAAGCACAGGGTATGTGTTAAATTGGAGCGATGAGATTTAGCCGCCTCTTCTTTTAGGAATCTCATAAAGTGCTGGCGTGTACTAATTTGGGTTAACGCATCGGTATTGGCCTGCGCCGATAAGTCATTATAAATTTGCTGAACGAGGGTATCTAAGCTTTGATCTACCGCAGATTCTTCTTGTTCGTACAGACGTTTCACGCTGCCATCGTCTAAAGCCGCCGCAAGTTTTTCAAGTGTGAAATCAATAACTTTCATACCACTATGGTTCACACAAGCAAACTTGGACCCGTCTTCTGCGACCCAAACAACCGAGACATTTTGGTCTTGTTCAACAAGTAATAGCCAATCACCCACTTGTAAGTTAAGTGCCTTGCGGGCGCCTTTACCTTCAAGGACTGGTTTTTCTTCTTCTACTTGCTCAGGCACTTCAATAACTTGTTCAATTTCGCCCGTTTTCAAGTGCTGCTCTGCAACCGAGATAATACCTTCATGCCAGCGATTGTGGTCAGGTAATATGCCGTTAAGTTGGTCGAGCTCGTTGTGCATTAAATTAATGAGAGGCTTAAAGCGGTCAAATAATTCCTGACGCCCTGCATTCGTTGGATTAAATAAAGAGAGAACTTGGCGATAGAGTTTCACCGCGCCTCGGAAACGCTTACTTTCAGATGTTTCCCGTAAATAAGTAAGCGTTAATAGCGGGGTCCAGCCTTGTTCTAACCATTCCATAACGATGGCAGGTAAGGTTTTTCCAGAAGTATCTTTATTAATTAAACGCGATATCTTTTTACGTGCTCGTTCAACTTTGTGCTCACCCTCTGCTGCTTGGGCAACACGGTCTGCATTCATTTTTGCTCGGCGCTGAGCTTCTACTAGCATTATATCAACGCCATTTTGTAAGCTTTCTAATTGCGCTTCTAGTTCTTCAGGTGAGCTTTTACTATCAATCTCTTGAAGTAATATTTTCAGTTGTTCACTGACTCTTTCTTGCCCTGTTGTCGTCATTCTACCCAGTTTAGAAATGGAGTTGAGTGCGACGCGGCCAGGGTGATGTGGGTTAAACATCATGCTAGGGTCATTCAACATCATCATTGAGAGCGGCTGTTCGAGCTCTTCAATAAACGGTTTGACGAAATCTGATATTTGCTCACTGCTCACCAAATTTTGAGTGACGTGTTCTAACGTATCTAACGCTTCTCGATTCTCTAGTGGTAAGCCTATTTCTTGATGAGCGAGAGCTTGCTCTAAATCTTGACGAACATGGCCTACACGGGTATCGGATTGCTGCCATAGTTGTTGCAGTGCACTTTGCACTTGGCTGTGATTAGCGATAGGCATGCTAGGGGCATTGAGTTCGTTGGCAATACCTGCACTGGATAAACCGCTTTCAATGCGTTGATAACGCAGTGCTAATAGGTTTTGAATGTTGCTATACGCTTGCTGTGCTTCGGCTTGATGCTGACGAAATGAATGCATCGAGCCCGTGTTTGAATGTGCAGTGCTTGAGTGCGCAGGGCTTGCATATGAAGGACTAGAGCTGCCTGACGGTATCTGCTGGCCAGTATTATTAGGCAATATTTGAGGTTCTGATGGGGAGGTGTCTTGTTCATCGCTGTCATTTTGAGCGACGGCAGTATGGCTTGCTCTGCTTGATGATTGCACTGGGCGGTGACGAAATACTAATGGAATATCGATGAGTTTTATCAACCATTGATAAACGGCTTGCAGCTGATGCCCAGCCACTTGCTCGAACACATCAAATACGACTTGGCGTACATCGCTTTCAATATTCAGTTTTTCGATAGCCGCACGAAACGCTTCCGTAATAATACTGGCGCCGAGTGGATTGAAGCAATTCTCTGGCTTCGCTTCAGAGATCATATCCAATAGCTGTCGTACTTCAAATGACCCATGGCTCAAACGTGACTGTAGGTGTGTGCTGGTTACTTTTGAGAGTAGCCAGTCTTCAAAATCATCTTGTTGTACCAGTGAGAGGCTTTGATTTTCATGGTTTGAATGTTCAATGCGATTGGTAAGTTGCGGTTTTCCTTCAATCCAGCACTTTAATTGCGCTGAAATGGCTTGGATGAATGCATTTTGTAGGGTGTTTTTTTCATCTTTTAATAACCGTTCTGCACTATAGAATGTTTGCTGTTCTGCATTATTCAGTGCCTTGTTAGCGTGAGAAAATAGCGCTTCTAAAATTTCACTATGCCACTGCTTAATGATTCCTTGGCTAGTCTCTTTTACTCGCTGTATAAATAGGTCTCTGTAGTGGCTTCTTTTCTCATCGGATAGTTCACCACGATTTCTTGAGGCTTGGTTTATACTTTGAAGTTTTAGAAATAAATCATCATTAGGCTGAATCAGTCTAAAGCCAGCATTGTTATTTTCTTTGAATAAACATTCGACAGAGATATTTAACGGTGAGCCTTCTATCGTTAAATAAAGTTGAAGGGTCTCTTTTTCATGAATATTGTAATCTTCACTTTCTGGCCAATAAAGGTGTAATCCATCTTGGGAAAAATCTGAAACATAGCATTGATAACTAGCGCCATCAGCTGAAATGAGCTTGGCTTCAATGTGGCTTTCAAATCGAGGATGTTCACGTTTTTCCATTCTTATTGATCCAGGGTGAGATAATCAATGTGTGGTCGTACTCTTTTGAGTATAAGCGTTAATTAGAGAGCTGCTTGAAGCGTCGTGCAGTAATTTTCAGTAGCAGAAATACGGTCTCATTAATAATCATTACATTGTGTCACATAAAATATGCACTAAATGTAAAAGATCGATAAAATTACTTTGGAGTAATTAAACCTAATATGTATCTATTACTGACTCAATAAGCTTGTTATTCTAGTAGATAACTGTGTAGTTATATAGAGAGATTGTCATGAAAAGTGAAATATTAACCTGTAAATCCATGCTAGCCGATGCATGCGATCAAATAACGATTGTCGATACTGAGCGTGCAGAAGCAATGTTGTCGCAAAAAGTCGTGGTCTTGGATGTGAGAGAACCCGCAGAATTTCAAGTGGGTCACTTGCCTCATGCGATTAATGTTCCCCGTGGAGTGCTAGAATTTAAAGTAAGCAATCACCCTCAATTAATGGATCCTCAGCAGCCCATATTGATTTATTGTAAGAATGGCGGACGCAGCACTTTAGCGGCGTTGACGTTAAAGCACATGGGCTTCACAGGTATTGAAATGCTCAATGGTGGCTTTGATGGCTGGCGTGGTGAAGTGCACAAGATTGAAATTGATCCGGGTATTTATTAATGAGCATTGATGGTAACGAATTCTAGCTTTGGCTATCATCCTGCAAGGACATACGTTTTTATAGGGCAGTTAACTGTATGAAGAACAACTTAGCAGGATTTTTCGGGCTTTCAGGCGTTGATCGTGGTGAGAATTATCGTGCAATTAAGGCTGGGCGATTATTTGAATGGCCAATGATACTGATTGCCTTTTGGATCATTCTAGAATGGTATATCGATGCGCATAAGATGACCCCACTATTAACCTTTTATAGTGATTGGTTAATATGGGCCTTCTTTGTTATCGAAATTGTGGTTCTGAGCAGTTTGGTCAATGATAAAACGGCTTTTTTGAAAAGTAACTGGGGAGCACTGGTTATTATCATCTGGGGAATGCCTTGGTTGTGGGATGTTTTCCCAATAGCCGGTGGGCTCAGGATTTTGCGCCTACTGGTTTTATTCTCTTTGCTATTCAGCATGTTTTCTTCTGCTCGAAAAATATTAGGCCATAATAATCTCGGAACAACCTTGATGATCAGTTTTCTCGTTGTGGTGTTTGCAGGCACTATTATGGCAACGGTTGATCCTGGAATTGAAACTCCTTTAGATGGTATTTGGTGGGCATGGGTAACGGTTACTACGGTAGGTTATGGTGATATTGTGCCAATCACACCGATAGGAAGGGTATTTGCTGGCTTTCTGATTTTATTAGGGGTTGCTTTGTTTTCAATGTTAACCGCCAGTTTTTCTGCATTCTTTTTATCGGAATCAGAGGATAAGCTATCCGCTAAAGAAGTGGAGCATAGCCAGAAGTTAGGGCAGCTGGAAGAAAAAGTAATGTCATTGGAAAGCAAAATAGACCAGTTGTTAGCTAAAAAGTAGTTTTCTAGTTGTTGTGACTCACGCTTAAGCTTAGATAGGCTAGAGTGAAAGGATAAGACAGAGGAATATTATATGGCGATTGTTAATTATATAAGTAATTACTATGAGCAAGTTGTAGCAACTGAGATTCATCGGCAATTGGGCGATAGGCCAGAAGAGCCTAGTTTAGACTTCATGGCCGACGTTGCTTGTGTTGCGCTAAATAGGCTGCCTCCCAAATACTATCGCTATGAAGTTGATATGGCTTTTTATATGTCCCCGAATGAACTCAATGAAGTTAAAACCAAAGTTGAGGAAGCCGTTGAAGAAGCAATTTCCTTCGTTATCGAACACGGTCGATCAGACTGAGCGAGATCGCTATTAAGGCTCTGCTGACACTATTTCAGCATTAAGTGTTTAGAAAGTGTAAATATCTATTGCAATAACGCTGTATCATTATTTAATGGCACAAAGGAATTGTAGAGCATAAAAAAAATGAAAATTCTATTAGTGGACGACGATCAAGAGCTTTGTGAGTTGCTAGCACGATACCTTCAACGAGAAGGGATTGATGTTGATCAAGTTCATAAAGGTCCTGATGGACTGCGCCAAGCGCTAACACAGCCTTATGATGCGATGGTATTGGACGTTATGATGCCTGGCATGACGGGGCTTGAAGTATTAACTGAGCTGCGTAAGAAAAGTCAGTTGCCCGTTGTTATGTTAACGGCAAAAGGCGATGAGATGGATCGTATTGTTGGCCTTGAAATTGGGGCGGATGATTATTTACCAAAACCGTGTAACCCAAGAGAGCTTATTGCTCGCCTACGAGCGGTATTGCGTCGTAGTCAGCCAGAGCCCGTCACTAAAAATGCGGATGTGATACGCATTGATGAGCTTGAGATTAATCACAGCCAGCATCATGTATTAAAAAATAATGAACCTCTTGAGCTAACGGTTACTGAGTATAATATTTTAAATACTTTGGTTTCACATCTTGGCAATGTGGTTGAAAAAAATCAGCTAGCCGAAGAGGCCATGTCACGATCGTTAACGTTATTCGATCGTAGCCTTGATATGCATTTAAGTAATCTTCGTAAAAAGCTTGGAGTCCATGACGATGGCCAAACTCGAATTAAGACAATTCGTGGTGTTGGTTATATGTACGTTGCAGCGCATACTTAATGTATCTACTCGATTTATCGGTAAGGTTAATCATTAAATGTTAGGTGTTTGAAGTGCGCGGTATCTATTGGAAAATCTATTTTGCTTTTATTTTAACCAGTGTACTCGCGATACTGGTGACGCTTGCTTATGCCGTCTTTTATCGCCAATTATCGAATGAAACCAATAATATAATCGCCCCTACCGAGGGCTATATTTCCTCTGCTGAATTAATGTTGCAGCGCGGAGGCGAGCCATTATTGGTCGAATGGTTACTTACTTTTGAAGCGCATCCTAATGTAAATGCCTATGTCTTTGATAATCGCGGCGCGAACATTCTCGGCGGAGAGGTACCGACTCCCGTTTCCGACTATGCGTTCTCGGCTAGTGATTTCCACGTCAAAATACAACCTCTCAATCGCAGTGAAATATTGGTCAAAGCACCGCTTACCTCGCTTGATGGCGATTTCTATTTGCTGGTGGTTGAATTCCTTCATCCTTTTGCGGTATTGGATGTTAAAAGCTATATCTATCTGGGTTTGTGTGTCGGTATTGTTTTTTTTGCAGGCATTGGTTTTTTATTAACCGGCTACCTCTCACGGCCTTTGCAACGATTACAAAAAACAGTTAAAGCCATCGCGGGAGGAGATTTAACGGCCCGTTCTGGTTATTCATTAAATAAACGTAGAGATGAAATTGGTGATCTTAGTCGTGAGTTTGATGTCATGGCAGAGCGTATACAAAGGTTGCTTGCCGATCAAAAAGGTTTGTTGCGTGATATCTCTCATGAATTACGTTCACCGTTGGCGCGTTTACAAATCGCGAATGAGTTAGCGCGTATGGATGCTAGTATTCCCGTAATCGAAAACTTAGATCGTATTGATTTAGAAACACATCGTATTAATGAAATGATTGCCGAGATTTTGTTACTGGCTAAGTTGGATGTTGAGCGCCACCCTGAACAGTGGCAGGCAACAGACCTTATTCAAGTTGTGAATCAAGTAGTTCAAGATGCACATTTTGAACAACAAGCTCAAAGCATAGAAGTATGTTTTCAAACTGATCACTGCTGGGTTATGGCGGATAATAAGTTATTAAGTTCAGCGTTAGAAAACCTGATTCGAAATGCGTTATTGCATACTTTTGAAAATACGAAAGTAGAGATTTCTATTCAATCGCTTGATGATACTTTTGTTCTTATTATCAGAGATCATGGCCCTGGTGTTGCGGAAGAACATCTGCCAAATTTAACCAAGCCCTTTTATCGTGCCGAGCAGTCTCGAGAACGATTGCATCAAGATGTTAAACAGAAAAAAGCAGGTAGCCGAGGTTATGGGTTAGGCATGGCGATTGCGCATCGAATAATCATTAGTTTTGATGGGCGAATGGATATTCGTAATCACCCAGAAGGAGGATTAGAAATAAGCTGTTATTTAAACAAGCATTAAATTACTTTGTTGCAAAAAGTGTCCTTAAAATTTACCCAGCATTTACGGTTCGTGGCGTGACATTGTAGCGAAACTTAGTAGACTGTATTGAGTGAGTTTTTAACCCTCTATTTAATTATTTTAAATAACCTTTGAGTAAGCGCAGATATGCGATTTTTGATTGGCGCCATTATTAGTCTTGTTTTCAGCAGTTATACGCTCGCTGATTCGACCAAAATATTGCAGCCTGTAACCGATTTATCTGAATTTTCTCGCAGTTCTCAAATAAATAATATCGAATGGAATAATCATCGCCCAGAGCAAAGACGGGCTTTAAATCAGTTTTACCAATCGATTAATCAAGCAGGTCAGCCTCAGACTCAGCCTTCAGCTCAACGTGAACAACGTGTTCAGCAAATGCGCAGAATGAATCCACAGCAACGTCAGCAAATGTTTCTAAATTATATTCAAAATAATCGCTAGGCTGTACTTCCTCCCCTTTAAATTATTCAGCCAAAATCTAGCCTAATATCCTAATAATCGGTAAAGTGTGCCTCATTTTTTTATCTTGAGGTTGCTGTGAAAACCGCTATTACTGAACTATTGGGCATAGACATGCCTATTATATTGCCAGGCATGAGCTGGATATCTACGCCAAAACTTGTTGCCGCCGTTTCTAATGCCGGTGGTTTAGGGATTTTAGCCAGTGGCCCTTTAACGCCAGAAGAAACCAAAGAGGCCATCGAAGAAATCCGACGTTTAACCGATAAGCCTTTTGGCATTGGTATTACTTTATTAATGCCAGGTTCGGAAGCGAATGCTGATGTTGCTATTGAGGCAAAGGTGCCCGTGATCAATTTTTCGCTGGGTAAGGGGGATCAATTAATTGAGCGTGCCCATGCATATGGCGCTAAGGTTATTGCAACCGTGGTTACTGAAAAACATGCTCTGTCGGCTCAAAAAAGTGGCGCTGATGCCCTATTGGTAACAGGGCATGAAGCGGCAGCTCATGGCGGCGATGTGACCTCTTTAGTCTTGGTTCCTGCTATTAGCCAAGCTGTTGATATTCCGGTAATTGCGACAGGAGGTTTTGCCGATGGGCGAGGGCTCATGGCGGCCTTTTCGTTAGGTGCCGCTGGTATTGCTATGGGCTCACGTTTAGCTACAAGCTCAGACAGTCCACTCCATCAAAATATGAAAGATGCCGTCGTTAGAAAAACTGAGCAAGATACGATTTATTCTAAAAACTTTGATGGTATTTATGCCCGCGTAATGCGGACGCCAGAAGGTATAAAAGCTACTAAGAAGCCAATGAATTTCTTTTTAGCCTGCATCGAAGCAATGAAAGCTGCGGCGATGGTAAAGCAGCCAATTTGGAAAGTATTATTAGGCATGCTGGCCATGGTCGATAAGGTTAAGCTGTTAGCGTATTTTGGTGCCGCGGTGCCACGTTTAAAAGCGGCGACCGTCGAAGGTGATTATCAAAAAGGCGTTCAATTTATCGGCCAAACTCAAGGTTTGATCAATGATCAGCCGAGTGTGCAGCAAATATTTGAGGGCATACGTGAGCAGGCCAAACAGGTTCATGCAAACAGTGGTCAGCTTTTGCAGGATTAATCCTTGCCTAGCCTTTTGCCGTGGCTGGTTGTATGTATTTCTTATAGAAATCATCCGCTGCTAAAGGCTTGCTGAAATAATAACCTTGGTAACTGTCGCATCCCATTGCTTGCAATAACGCAAGTTGTTGTTGGTTTTCGACGCCTTCAGCGATAACTCGAAGCTTGAGTGTTTGGCCCATTGCAATAATGGCTCTAATGATTGCCTCATCATCACTATCATCGGTGATGTCGTTAACGAAAGAGCGATCAATTTTCAACTTACTAATGGGGAATTGTTTCAAATAGCTAAGCGATGAATATCCTGTTCCAAAGTCGTCCATGGCAAAGCGAACACCTTGCTGGCTTATGTTTTCGAGGATGCGAACATTCTCTTTAACATTATCCATTAAGACACTTTCAGTAATTTCTAATTCTAAATTTGCGCTGCTAAAGTTAGAGTTTTTGAGGATTTCTTCTATCTTCAATACGAAACCATCATCTAGCTGAACAACCGAAACATTCACCGCGACCGATAGGTTTAGATGAGACTCTAAGTTCCAGCGCTGGAATGTATTACACGCTTCATTCAATACCCAGTCACCAATGTCTTTAATTAATCCCGTTTCTTCTGCAATTGGAATGAATTCAATAGGAGAAACCATGCCCGCGGTAGGATGAATCCAGCGCACTAACGCCTCTGCACCTTCGAGTTCGCCTGTACGAGAGTTAATTTGTGGCTGGTAATGCACTTCAAATTCATTCTCTATGATGGCTCGGCGTAATTCATTTTCTATTGTTAAGCGTGAGTTAACTTTTTGGTTCATTTCATCGGTGTAAAACTGGTAGCTATTTCCACCTTTCGATTTCGCACTGTACATGGCTGTATCAGCATTACGTAATAAGATATGCGATTCTAATGAGTCTTGAGGGTACATGCTGATACCAATACTGCAGCTGGTATTTAATTTGTAATAGTCGAGTTCATAGATCTTGTTAATGGCGCAATTTATTGATGTTGCAAGGGCTTTCACAGCATCAATACTTGAAGGGTTTTTCATCATTATCATAAATTCATCACCGCCTAGGCGGGCTAAAACATCATTCTCATCAACACAATCTTTTAAGCGTTGCGCCACGATTTTTAATAAGCGATCCCCTACTTGATGCCCGAGAGAATCATTGATGGTTTTAAAGCGGTCAAGGTCAATGAATAACAAAGCAATGCTTGTATTTTCACGATAGCGATCAATGTAATTAACGAGTTCGTCATTAAATAAATAACGGTTGGCGAGCTCTGTTAAAGGATCTCTCGTCGCCAAATACTCAACTTGCTGTTGTGAGTGCATGTGTTCTGTAATATCGACCAAAATACCTTCTAAATAGCCTTGGCTATCTTCATCAGGTTTCTTAATAGCACGACCTCGATCCATAACCCATTTTAATTCACCATTTGGGTTATTAATGCGGAAAATATGTTCATAGTGATTTTCTTTATGGGTCATGCTTTCGGCATGTTTTACCAATAATTCTTGATCATCTTCATGAATATCATCAAAAGGGGTTTTCTGGCCTGATAAATAAACATTGGAAGAATAGCCCAACAGCTCACGGCAGCCTTCCGTAATGAAAAGTACTTTATAGTCTGGAATGCGTACGCGATAGATGATGCCAGGCAAATTTGAAAAGAGTAATTGCAGGGTGTTTTTTTGCTCAAGGGTCGTAATTTCATTCAGTTTTTGGTTTTCTTTTATGCGATTCGATAAACGTACCGAAAAGCCTGCGAATATGCAGCTCATGACTAGGAATATAATCAGCATTAAAAATGGAATTGATATTTGTTTCAGCCACTCAGTTATTTCTTTTGTCATTGGCATAGAGAGCGCTATGAATAAATCTTGTTTATCTAAGTACTGCACAACCCCTAAGCGCCTTATATCATCCAGGCCGGTTTGATTATGAAAGCGGCCATTACCGAGTCTACGTATGTTGTCAGCATCAAATTTTTGATTAAGAGCTGCTTGTGGAATTTGGCTTCCTAGCAGTGCCCGCTTATGCATGGGTAATGGATCAGCATAAAGTAGATTGTGATCACCGGTAATGATTCTAATCGCTGTATCGTTTATATGATTAAAAGCATGCCAGTTGAATAACTCATTCTCAGTCGAGATGGCTAAGCATAAAAGAGTGATCTCTGGACTTTTGATCGCCTTACAAATAGGCACATATTGGCTGCTATTAGCAATACCTAGACTGATGGTTGGCGCAAAACTGGTGGTATTTTTTGATAATAATTGCTGCAGCGCCTGGGATGTGAAGAGTGATTTAGTTAAGTTAAATTGAAAACCAATGTCGTTATTAAAAGTAGACGACATTAACTGGCCTTGGCTATTGGTTAAAAAGACATAATCATAGCTGGCGTACTTAGCGTGTTGTATTTGATTGAGGTTAATTCCATTCTCTTGCAGCTCTGTTTCCAGAGAATGGAGCTCAGAATAAAGAGTATGGGCGCGCTGTTGTGTATGAGTCGAGATCAGTCGGTTCATACTTTCTAAATGAGTGAGTAAACGATCGGAGGTTTGCAGCCAAGCGTAGCTTGCATAGACGATGAATGTGAGTATTAGCAGGCCCCACGAGATATAAATCGTACTACGAATAGTACTCTTCGGCAGGCTTCCTTGCAGCGATTTTAGGTACCTCACAAATTTGCACCTCTACATGCTTTCTCGTCTAGCAAAGTATAGCTTCTTTATTGTCTAGTGAGAGTGGCTTGTTATTGTTATTTTTTTAATGCCTTCATATACCCAATCTAGCATGATGACTTGCGCTGCTTCTGTTGGATGAATGCCATCAGCTTGCATCATCCCGTCAATACCTGCAATACCCTTTAATAAAAAAGGAACGTAAGCAATACGATGTTCTGATGCCAGTGATTGATATTGGCGAGCGAATAGTTCGCTATAGGTTTGTCCATAATTAGGAGGGATGCGCATGCCTAGTAGTAAGACGTCAGCCTTGGCTTGTTTACTCTGCTGTACCATATAGTTTAGGTTTTGTTTTATTAGCTTGATGGGGCTGCCACGTAAGCCATCATTTCCTCCAAGCTCGATCACGACGAGATTAGGCTGGTGCTGTTTTAATAATTTAGTGATGCGGTTGGCTCCACCGCTGGTTGTTTCGCCACTAATGCTGGTATTAATGATGTTATAACGCGTTTTTTCTGTCGCCAGCTTTTGCTCTAACAAGGCTACCCAGCCTTTTTTCTTATCAATACCAAATCCCGCGCTGATGCTATCTCCCATAATTAGAATAGTGTATTGCTCAGATGGGTTGTTTTCCCCAGCTTGGGCTTGAGGTAAGCTCAAGCTAAGCATTAACCAGAGCGTAATAGCCATTAGGTGAAGAAAACGATGAATTCTAAGGTTGAACATGAACTTCAAGCTCCTTTATTAAATCTAAAAAATGTCATAAAACAGGTGAAAACAGGGACTGATAACCTGACCATTTTGCAAGGGTTGGACCTACAGATCAAGCATGCAGAAAGTTTAGCTATTGTGGGCGCTTCTGGCAGTGGTAAATCGACATTATTAGGCATCATGGCAGGGCTAGATGAGGCTACGTCTGGAGAGGTTTGGCTGAATGGTCAGCCCTTACATTTATTAGATGAAGATCAGCGTGCAGCGGTTCGAGCAAAAGGTGTGGGCTTTGTATTTCAGAACTTCCAATTATTGCCTGCTTTAACCGCGTTAGAGAATGTCAGATTGCCGCTAGAAATGAGCAATCAGTATTCGTTGAAACAATGTAAGAAACTTGCAGAGCAGTGGTTAGATAAAGTGGGGCTGAGTCAACGAGTACAGCATTATCCTACTCAGCTTTCTGGCGGAGAGCAGCAGCGTGTCGCGATTGCCCGTGCCTTCGCTTGTGAGCCCAATGTCTTATTTGCGGATGAGCCCACAGGCAATTTAGATAGAAATACGGGCAAGCAAATCATTGATCTGTTATTTGAGTTAAACCAGCAAAATCGAACCAGCTTGATTTTGGTAACTCATGATGACCATTTAGCACAGCGGTGTCAGCGCAGCATACAAATCCATGATGGGGTTGTTCTAAAAGATGTGCAGCGGGTAGAAGATGAACAGAAGGAGAAAGGTGCCATTAATGAACAATAAAGCGCAATTACTTCTGCTCAGCTTAAGGCTTTTAGTCGCCGAAGTTCGTGCTGGCAAAATGACCGTAATTTTATTAGCGCTTATTTTAGCGGTAACGTCGGCAACGATTATCAGTGTTTTCAGCCAGCGTTTAGACAGCGCTATGTTGAATAAAAGCAGCGAATTACTGGGGGCGGATTTACGCATTCGTTCGCGCGAAGCGATTCCTCAAAACTGGTATCAGCAAGCAGAAGGTCTTGGCCTGAAGACAGCAACCACCTTAGAATTCCCAAGTGTCGTATTATTGAACGAAGAGATGGCGCTTGCCGCAGTAAAGGCGGTTGATCATGCTTACCCGCTAAAAGGTCAGCTAGGAACGCAAGCAAACCCGACGGCTGCAAAAGGCCCGAGTGCGGGCAAGGTATGGCTAGAGCCTAGATTATTAGCGCTGTTGAATGCACAGCTTGGCGACCGCATTGAAGTCGGGGCGATTAAATTAACGATCAGCGCCATTTTGGTTAATGAAAGTGATCGTGCGGGTAATTTCTATAGCTTGTCACCTCGATTAATGATGAATTTTGATGATGTTGCTGCGGCAAATCTCGTTCAGACGGGGAGTCGAGTCAGCTATCGTATGCTGGTGGCAGGGGATACATTAGCGCTAGAAGCTTTGCAGATGAATTTGAAACCACTGTTAGCGAGTCATCAAAGTTTTGAATCTTTAACTGATAATAATCAAGCATTGGCCGCTTCTTTAGCAAAAGCTCGCAGCTATTTATCATTAGCGGCTATGTTAGCGATTATTTTAGCGGGTATTGCCATCGCCATGGCGGCACAGGATTATGCCCGTCATCATTTTGATAGCAGTGCTTTATTAAGAACAATAGGAGCAAATCGTTCTTATGTGACTCAGCTTTATATCTATCAATTATTGTATTTGGCGGTATTTGCCAGCGTTATTGGCCTTGCTTTGGGTTATGTGGGGCAAGAAATGCTCAGTGGTGTATTAGCCTCTACTTTGCACCAAGGTAATACCAGCACCGTGCTGCCGAGCGCGGGAATGTCTGCTTGGCTGATTGCTAGCTTAACGGCCCCTATTACATTATTAGGTTTTGCATTGCCTCCCTTATTACGTCTTGGACGAGTATCGCCATTACGGGTTTTACGCCGAGAGCTTGAGCCTATGGCCTGGAATAGTTGGGCCATTTATGGCCTTGGGCTAGTCATGATGTCCTTATTAAATTATTGGTTTAGCCAAGACCTTGTGATGACCTTACTGATTATTTTGGGCGGATTCTTTGTATTGCTGATTTTATTATTTTCATTACAATTTTTACTTTTTCTCATCGATAACGTTCTGCCAAAAGCCAAGTTCTCGATGACAATGAGATTTGCTTGGCGGCAAATAAATCGAGACCGATATCGAACTTCCATTCAGATTTTAGCGTTTGCGCTAACCATGATGATTATGTTGATTATTGCTATTGTGCGTAATGACTTACTGCAAGATTGGCAAAAGAACCTACCCCAAGACAGTGCTAACTTCTTTGCTATGAATATTCAGAGCTATCAAGTTGAGCCCTATCAACAAGCCTTAAACAATGCTGGCTTCACGACGTCAACCGCATTTCCTATGGTGCCTGGTCGATTGGTCGCTATTAATAACGTTTCGGTCAATGATGATGAGCGGTATGCACAAGATCCTGCTATTCAAAGAGATCTGGTGCTTAGTGGTGGTGGTGAATTACCTGTAGGCAATATGATTACCGCAGGAGAATGGTTTCATTCAGCTACTTCCGAGCTGTCTATCGCTGAAAGCTTAGCTAATCGTTTGCAGCTTAGTGTTGGCGATCAGCTGACCTTTGATGTAGCGGGGCAAACAATCAGTGCGCGTATAAGCAGTGTGCGAAAAGTAGACTGGGGCAGTTTAAAGCCCAATTTTTACATCTATTTTTCTCCTGATATCGTGGATAAATTGCCTCTCAATTATTTAACCAGTTTTTATGTTCCAGCAGAAAAGAGTTCTCAATTAACTCAGATAATTCGTGATTATCCCGGCATTACCTTGCTGGATATGAGTCAGGTGCTGACTCAAATACAAGGAATATTAAGCCAGGTCACCCTTGCGGTTGAGTATTTATTAGCCTTAGTACTTTTAGCCGGTGTGCTTGTATTATTAGCCGCTTTGCATTCAAGCTTAGAAGATCGGCTGCAGCAGGGCGCGATATTGCGTACCTTAGGCGCTAAGCGTCAACAACTGCGATTAATGCAATGGTTAGAGTTTATGCTGTTAGGTACTCTGGCTGGTATGATTGCCGTTGCTGGAGCGGAAGTGATGTGTTGGTTGCTGTATGAAAAACTATTTCAAATGCAATATCCTTGGCACCTGAGTTATTGGCTATGGGTTCCTATTGCATCAGGAGTCGTGATTGCGGCATTGGCCAACCGAAGTTTAAGTACGGTAATTAAGCAGCCACCGTTAGTGATATTGCGTAAGCTGTAAGCATAATTTATCCATGTCGTGTGCATGATGAACCGTGAATAGTTAAGTACAGATTAAATGAAGGAATTATGACAAAAAAAATTGCCATCAATATAATTATGGGATTTCTAGGCGTTGGCAAAACGACAGCGATATTGCATGCATTAAAACAGAAACCTGCGCATGAAAAATGGGCAGTATTAGTCAATGAATTTGGTGAAGTTGGCATTGATGGTGCAATTTTGTCGGCCGAATCAGGAATGACCATCAGTGAAGTACCTGGAGGCTGTTTATGTTGCGTCTCTGGCATTCCTTTTCAAACGGCATTGTCGGCTATTATTGCTCAGCAGAAACCCGATCGCATACTCATTGAACCCACAGGCTTAGGCCATCCTAAAAATTTAATTCGCACGCTTACCAGTAAAGCGTATCGAGATCATGCAGAATTAAAAGCCTCTATTTGTTTATTAGATCCTAGACAATTAAAAAATCCTAGATATCAGCAGCATGAAACATTTAACGATCAATGCTTATTGGCGGATGTCTTAGTCGCAAATAAAACCGATTTAGCGGCCGCAGAAGATGAACAGAATTTTTATCGGTTTGCTGAGAAAATGGAACCTAAAAAAGCCCACCTTGGTTGGGTAAATCATGGTCAGCTTAATCTTGCTTGGTTAGATATCGAGAGTCATACCGATCGTCATAGTATTAGTGCTCACCAACTTCACTCACATACGCATTCTGATAAACATTCACAGGCAAAAAATGATGCCGATGTAATGGCGCCTGTAAGTCTGGCTGATGGGCAAGCTTATTGCGCGTTTGAAAACCAAGGTATGGGATATTATTCCATTGGTTGGCTACTCGCAGAGAATCAAATATTTGATCATCAAGCTTTAAGTGAGTGGTTATTAACGTTGAATGTTGAGCGCGCAAAAGGGTTATTGATTACTAACAAAGGCACGCGAGTAATGAACGTGCGGGATCAAGTTTTTAGCGAAATGCCAACGCGCTCATTAGCGCAAAGTCGTATTGAAATCATTCATAATGACAAACTCAATAAAGCAGAATTAGAAAACGATTTATTCGCGTGTTTAATATCATAGAGGAATCATCATGGCAGTAGCCAACATTCTAGTTGTAGAAGATGAGCAAGCGATTGCTGAAATGATTATGACCAGCCTAGAAATGGCAGGCTATCAAACTAAGCGCGCAGCTAATGGTCAGATTGCCTATCAAATGGTATTAGAAGAGGCGCCAGATTTGATTTTGGCTGATTGGATGATGCCAATGATGACAGGCCTTGAACTGGCCAAACGATTAAAGCGAGAAGAGAATACAGCAGAAATTCCGATCATTCTTTTAACCGCGAAATCCGACGAAGATGATAAAATTAATGGCTTTGAGGCAGGTATTGATGATTACGTAATAAAACCATTTTCGCCGCGTGAATTACTCGCGCGCATTAAGGCTGTATTGCGTCGTGGCCATGTCGATATTGAAGGTAAAGGATTAGCGGCAGGACAGTTGACTTTGGATCGCTCCGCTAAAAAAGCCAATTTAGCCGGGGAAGAAATACATCTAGGGCCGCTTGAGTTTCGGTTATTAGAATTTTTCATGTTACACCCTGATCGCGTATACTCTAGAGAGCAATTACTCGACCGAGTTTGGGGCGGTAATGTGTATGTCGAAGATAGAACGGTAGATGTTCATATCCGCCGCTTGCGAAAAAGTATTGCGGTTTTGAATCATGACAAAATGATTCAGACCGTTCGCGGCGCAGGTTATCGATTTTCTGACGAAGAATTTAAAACAGAGTGATTTTCAACCATCGTAAGGATGCCGCATTTTGCAACAAATAGCTTGGCAGCGTGAGCTTTTACGCATCGCACTTATTGTCTTATTGGCAACCGCAGCAGGAATGTCATTTGATAGACCTTTATTAGGAGCCTTCGTAGGTTTAATTGTTTCTCAAGTACTCATGTTGAGGCGTTTAAACGAACTTTTTCTTTGGAGTAATAATCAAGGTCCTGCCCCTCAGGATAGTGGTTTAGTCGGTTATAGCGCCGATGTAATCATTCGACGTGAGCGATTATTGAATAAAAAGCTGAAAAGACAGAAGAAGCAACTTAAGCGTATTGCAGAAGGTATTGAATCTTTACAGGATGGTATTTTGATTACCAATCAAGCAGGCTTTATGACCGCTTTTAATCGTGCCTCCTGCCATTTATTAGGCTTGCGAGTTGATACCGATAAAGGTCAGCATATTACCAACCTACTTCGAGCTCCTAGCTTTGTTAAATATTTCAAAAAAGGTGATTATCGTGAGGTCATTGAATTTAAAAGTCCTTATCGATCCAATCTGATTGTTCAGGTTCAAGTTACCCAGTTTGGGGTTGATCAAAAAGTGATTATTATTCGTGATGTCACTGAACGCCAGCGCGTTGAACAAATGCGACAGCACTTTATTGCAGATGTCTCTCACGAATTAAGAACACCGTTAACCGTTATTAATGGTTACTTAGAGATGTTAGTGGATGCGGATGTCAACCCTGGCGTTATGAGAGCCGTTCGCCAAATGGGTGAGCAAAGCGATCGCATGAAAAGCTTGGTTAACGACTTGTTGCACCTTTCAAAGTTAGAAAGTAATAATGCAGGAATAGGCAGTGATTGGTTCGAGTTTCAATCACTGTGTGCGATGGGGGTTGATCAGTTGCGAGGCTATATACCCAAATCATTAACCGGAGAAAAAATTCCTGAGGCTAATATTGAATGCGAGTGTGCTTCCAATATAGAGATTCTTGGTTTTGCTGAAGAAATAAACTCAGTGCTTACGAATTTGCTGACGAACGCGATTAAATATGGAAGAAAAGAAGGGCAGGCTGCACAGATAAAAATCGGTATTCATTCTTCTAATAAAGGGCTAGAAATTTCTGTCGCAGATGAAGGTGATGGTATTGCTCCTAATCATTTATCACGCCTTACGGAACGTTTTTATCGTGTCGATGAATCACGAGAATCTACGGTGGGAGGTTCGGGTTTAGGTTTAGCGATTGTGCGTCATGCTCTTGAGCATCACGATGCCCAATTAAAAATTGAATCGACACTTGGAGAAGGTAGTTGCTTTAGTTTTGTGATACCGGCAGAACGTATTCGTATTAAAGGCAGTGATTGATTCTTTAGATAATGTAAAAGCATCAGCAGCATGAGGTTTAGGCCATCAATATAGGCCAATAATTTAGGCATAAAAAAACGCCTCTGGTTTTGCAATCAGAGGCGTTTTTATTTAGCTAACAGTTTGTATCTGAATTAGAATTTATATTCTAAGCCAATACCGTAGTAGTCATTGCTTGTATCATCGCCAAATGTTTCGTCAGTAACAAAGGCATAAGCTTTAGCGTTCTTAGCTAGCTTATAATCAGCACCTAAGCTGTAAGTTTCAGCGTTATCTTTAACGATGTCAGACTCACCGTATTGAGCTTTCAATTTAATATCTGAATTCAACTTATAAGACGCTGAGTAAACCCAACCTTCTTTATCGTTATCAGAACCGTCAGTATTATCTTGTTCCCACAAAGCACCCACGGTGAAATCAGCCATTGAGTATTGAGCAACAAGGCGTAATGCATCTGTATCTGCTTCTACATCAGTATCATAAGCAATAGCCGCATAGACATTCTTTTGAGTGAAGGTTAACGAGCTTGAAGTACCATCGTTTACATTTTCATCTTCAGATGCAATATGAGCAACTGTAGCGACTAAGCCAGACATCTTAGGCGTGCTGTATTGAACGGTATTTGCTGTGCGTTTTTCATGGGCTGAAATAGCACTTTTGATATCGCCTTCAAGGTCGTTAAAAAGGTCGATTTTATTTTGAGCTTTCTTAAATGGGGTATCGAACTTACCCGCAATGATTTGACCAAAGCCACCTTTAATACCGGCATAAATATTACGCTGAGTGAATGTTTGACCGTCTTTATCACCATCATCAACTTGAGTTTCATATTCAAGTTTGTAGATACCTTCTAGGCCATGATTCAGTTCAATCTTACCTTTAACACCTAAGCGAGAAGCATTAGAAACAAGTTCAGAAATGCTACCTTTACCTTCTTCTTGAGTATTTTGTATTGATACGTTTACTTTACCGTAGAACTCAGGCATTTCAACTTCAACTTTTTCTGCATTGGCGAACGCTGGCAATACGGCTGCAATTGCTAAAGAAAGTGCTGTCTTTTTCATTTTAATTTCCATTCCATTCGTAGATTTTTAAAATCTATTTATACGTTGTTTTTAAGATCGAGATGATTATGTTTTATGAATGTTACAGAAATATGACGATATGACAAAAATATTTCAATTTTATTGATTATAAAATTTTGTTATAGATCAGGAGGTTAGAAGAAATAATGCTTAGTAGTAATCAAGAAAAATAAAAATTCGTATCTTAAAGGATGAAGAATCCACTGATTTTTGGTGTTTTTATAGTTAAAAAGTATTGTGAGTTATTGAAACTAGCGTCAAATACCTAATTTAAAAGAATTAGACATCTGACGCCAAAATAATTTTTATTATTTAAGTTTGTGAATCAATTTGTGCTTGCTCTTCCATTTCTGAAAGAGAGCTATGGCGAACATCTGCACCACTCACTAAATAAATCACTTGTTCACTAATGTTACGAGCATGATCACCGATACGTTCGATGGCGCGTAAAATCCATAAAATATTAATCGCTTGGCCAATAGAGCGAGGATCTTCCATCATATAGGTACTGAGTTCACGAATCGCTGATGCATATTGTTCATCAACCATTTTATCGCTACGCACAACCTCAATCGCCCCTTCAATATCGTGACGAGCAAATGCATCCAGTGCGTCTGAAATCATCTCGATAACAGCGCTGCCCATATGGCGAATCGATTGATTACACATTTTAGAGCCCGCTTGATTACCATTAGCAACTTCTAAAGCATGAATAGCAATTTTAGCCGCTTCGTCACCCATGCGTTCTAAGTCACGTACAACGCGAGAGACCGCAAGCACCATGCGTAAATCAGACGCAGCAGGTTGGCGACGCACAAGAATATGTGTGCATTCTCGGTCGATGTTAATTTCCATTTCATCAACGTCATCTTCACGTTGAATAATTTTGTCGGCCGAGCTGGTATTGCCCGTGCAAATAGCTTCAATAGCATCAGCAACTTGACGTTGTACTAATCCACCCATCGCCAGCATTTGATTGCGGATGTCTTGTAGGTCCGCGTTGAATTGCTGTGATATGTGTTGGTTGAAATTCATGTCCATTATTTTATCCTTATTTAAGACTGGCCGATGGTCATCAGGCCTTAATTAAAACGATCGGTGCGAACGCTCTATCCAAAACGGCCAGTAATATAAGCTTCCGTCAATTCGTGCTGTGGGGTGGTAAAAACTTGCTTAGTTGGGTTCACTTCAATCAATTGACCTAGGTGAAAGTAAGCTGTGCGTTGTGAAACTCGAGCCGCTTGTTGCATTGAGTGAGTTACGATGGCGATGGTGTATTTTTCGCGTAATTCATCAATAAGCTCTTCAATTTTTGCAGTTGCAATAGGGTCCAATGCAGAGCACGGTTCATCCATTAAAATCACTTCTGGATCAACGGCAATAGTACGCGCAATACATAAGCGTTGTTGTTGACCACCAGAAAGACCAGTACCTGGAGAATGTAAGCGATCTTTCACTTCATTCCACAAGCCTGCGCGCTGTAAGCTCTTCTCAACGGTTTCGTCTAGCTCAATGCGGCTTTGTGCTAAACCGTGGATGCGTGGGCCATAGGCGACGTTATCATAAATCGATTTAGGAAATGGATTAGGTTTTTGAAATACCATGCCGACACGTGCGCGCAGAGGCACGGTATCGACATCGGCACCATAGATGTTTTCATCATCGAGTAAAATTTCACCCTTAATTTTGCAAATATCAATGGTATCGTTCATGCGATTTAGCGTACGCAAAAAAGTCGATTTACCACAACCAGAAGGGCCAATTAAGGCAATCACTTCGTTAGCGCCAATGTCTAGACTTACGTCAAAGATTGCTTGCTTATCGCCATAAAAAACATCCACATTACGCGCTGAAAGTTTTGGGTTTTGGCTTAGTGGAACGCCGGTAGTTACGTGGTTCTCAATGTGTTGCATCGTTGTGCTCATGTTCAATTCCTCTTTCAGCTCTTGCTGTAAATTCTATCTGATAGGGTCTTTTAGTTCAGGCTGTTTGGTCTACCAGCGACGCTCTAAGCGACGGCGTAAAATTACAGCGGTGGTATTCATCAATACCAAAAATGACAATAAAACTAAAATTGCTCCGGAAGTACGCTCTAAGAAGGCACGTTCAGGGCTGTCGGACCACAAGAAAATCTGTACGGGTAAAACCGTTGATGGATCGTTAATAAAGCCTGGTACGTCAACCACGAAAGCAACCATACCAATCATTAATAACGGTGCTGTTTCTCCCAGTGCTTGTGCCATACCAAGAATAGTACCTGTTAGCATACCAGGCATGGCTAATGGCAATACGTGGTGAAAAACAACTTGGTTCTTTGATGCTCCTAAGCCATAAGCTGCTTCACGAATAGAAGGTGGAACCGATTTGATGGCGGCACGCGCAGAAATAATAATCGTTGGTAGCGTCATTAATGTTAATACTAAACCACCTAATAACGGTGTTGATCGTGCGACACCAAAAATATTAATGAAAATGGCCATACCTAATAAACCAAAAATTATCGAAGGTACTGCCGCTAGATTGTTAATATTAATTTCAACAATCTCTGTCATGCGATTGCGTGGTGCAAATTCCTCAAGATAAATAGCTGCGGCAACACCAATAGGGAAAGATAATAAAAGCGTAACCATTAGGGTTAATAGTGTGCCTTTAATTGCCCCATGAATACCCGCAAGCTCCGGCTCACGAGAATCACCATTGGTAAAGAATAGGGTATTGAAGTGGCTATCTAAGCGGCCTTCTTCAACCCAGCTATTTAACCAAGCTAATTGTTTTTCAGAAAGACGATCATTGGTCTCATCTTCTTCTAGGTCGCGATCATGTTTAAACCACTGGTCAACATCATCATCCATTAATAGCTCGACGCTAACTGTCGTATCAATAACCTCAGGATTCGCTAATAACAGCTCTTGTAGCTGCCAAGATGCTCCTGGGCTAATCAATTTAAACAGCTCGCGGGTTTCTTTACGGCCATTTGGCTTAAAGTTTTTAGCAAACTGGCGTTTGATTAAGCCTTCAAAGTTAGCAAAACGAATGTCATCGGCTTGGCTATCTTTGCTTAGGTTTAAATAACTGCTATCTAAAAAGATATCCGTTGTTAAGCTCGTTTGTTTAAACGCCGAAGTGCCTTTACTGGCGATATCGGTGAACAATACAACGAGGCATAACATACCAAAGAAAACAGACGCCATTCCGTAGAAACGAAAACGTGTTTCAGCAGCGCGGCGACGGCCTAAACTTAGTTCAACCTTTTGACGGGTTGTTAGCTGTGTCGGCTTCATATTATTCGACTCAGTTGAAGTATTTGAAGGGGGTGTTTTTGAATCAATCATATTGCTCTCTATATTTCTGAACAATTTTCAAAGCAACAAAGTTCAAAATAAGTGTGGCTAAGAAAAGCACCAAACCTAAAGCAAAAGCGGCTAGGGTTTTAGGTGAATCAAATTCTTGGTCACCAACGAGTAAGGTCACAATCTGAACCGTTACCGTGGTTACACTATCGAGTGGATTTGCTGTTAAATTTGCCGCTAAGCCTGCTGCCATGGCAACAATCATGGTTTCACCAATCGCACGAGATACGGCTAGCATCACGGCACCAACGATACCAGGTAGGGCCGCAGGAATAATAACTTGGCGAATGGTTTCGTTTTTAGTCGCGCCTAATCCGTAGCTGCCATCCCGCATAGACTGTGGCACTGCGTTGATGACGTCATCCGATAATGAAGAAACAAAAGGAATAATCATTACGCCCATTACTAAGCCAGCGGCGAGTGCGCTTTCGGACGATACTTCTAAGCCTAAGTCGGTTCCTAATACTCGTATAAAGGGAGCCACTGTGAGCGCTGCGAAAAAACCGTATACAACGGTTGGAATCCCCGCTAATACTTCTAACGCGGGTTTTGCATATTTACGTACATTGCTACTGGCGTATTCAGAAAGATAAATGGCGGCCATTAAACCGATAGGCACAGCAATCACCATCGCAATAGAAGATATTAATAAAGTACCTGCAAATAAGGGCACGGCACCAAAGCTACCGGATGATCCAGATTGATCAGCGCGTAAAGCGACCTGAGGTGACCAGGTTGTACCGAATAAAAACTCTATTGGGCTAACTTGTTGAAAAAACATCCAAGCTTCGAACATCACACTCGCAAGAATACCGACGGTGGTTAATACCGCGATACCAGAGCTGGATAATAATAGAAGGTTCACAATGCCTTCCATCTCGGTACGTGCGCGCAATTTAGGTTGTATGCGACGGTAAGTAATAACAAAACAAACCAGACATAGGCTTAAGGCAATACCAGAATTTAATATTGCAGTACGTTCGTTAAGTGCTGCTAGGTGTTCAACTGCTGGCATCAAGCTTGGGTCAGCTGTTAGGCCTGAACTAGACGCTAGGTTGTATACTTTACTAATAGCCAATTGGATTTGAGCTGGGTCAGCGGCTTGAATGTCGGCTGGTAGCTGAGCAATTAATAAATAATCGATAACTGGGCCTTCCAGCAAGTGCCAAGTCATTAATAGGATAAGTGCCGGTACGCCAGTCCATAAGGCCATTAAGGTACCGTAGTGATCGGGCAAAGAATGCATTCGCAATCCTTGATTAGATATTGCTCGCGCGCGATTGCGACCTAAAAAATAGGCGCCTCCGAGAACAATAATGACGATGATGAGCAGGCTACTAAAGTTCATTTGCTTATTTATTTACCCGTAGTTTAATTTTCTTTTTAATACACAAAAGCCGAGACTCATTCTTTATCAGAACAAGCCCCGGCGATGCGTACTACTTTTAAACTGGCTTATTTCTTAGCCAGAGGTGTTAAGTTCTTAACAGTAGACAATACGTTTTTACGTTCTTCAGCTGTCATTGGGATCATACCTTTCTCAGCTAAGTAGCCGTAGTCACCCATTGCTTTTTCTGAAGTAAATTCAGCAAGATATTCTTCGATACCTGGGATAACACCAATGTGCGCTTTTTTAACATAGAAGAATAAAGAACGGCTTACTGGGTATGAACCTTCAGCAATCGCATCGAAAGTCGGTAGTTTACCATCAATCAATGAACCTTGAACTTTTTCAGAGTTTTGCTCTAAAAAGCTGTAACCAAATACGCCAAGTGCAGAAGGGTTTGCAACCAATTTCTGTACGATTAGGTTATCGTTCTCACCCGCTTCAACATAAGCGCCATCTTCACGTACCGCATGACAAACTGCTTTGTACTTTTTCTTATCCTGCTTCTTCATTGCTTTAATGAAAGGGAAAGTCTTACAACCACCTTCTAAAGCAAGCTCAGCGAATGCATCACGAGTACCGGATGTTGGTGGTGGGCCTAACACTTCGATTTTAGATTTTGGTAACGTAGGGTTAATCTCGTTCCAAGTCTGGTATGGGTTTTCAACTAACGTTTCGCTACCATCTGGGTTAGGAATGTTCTTAGCAAGTGCTAGGAAGATTTCACGACGAGACAAAGAGATTTGCTCAGCTTCTGTCGTATTCGCTAATACGATACCGTCATAACCGATAGTGACTTCAATGATGTCTTTAATGCCGTTCTCTGCACAAAGCTTAATTTCAGAGCTCTTAATTGCACGAGAAGCGTTGGTGATATCAGGCGTTGCACTACCAACACCAGAACAGAATAATTTCAAGCCGCCGCCAGAACCCGTTGATTCAACTTTAGGGGTTGCGAACTTAGTCGATTTGCCAAAACGTTCGGCTACTACCGTAGAGAATGGGTAAACCGTAGAAGAACCAACAATACTGATGTAATCACGCTGAGCGTTAGCTGACATGCTGATTGCAGACGCTGCAAATGCAGCACTTAGGGCTAGAATTTTTTTCATCATTACTTCCTGTTTAATAGTCATTCTTACTTGGATCATTCTAAGTAAGAGATATTTTTGTCGAATCGTTATTCAGTGATGAGGAGTATCTAGGATCAATGTTACAGAAATATGACAGCAATTATGAATATTTAAAGAAATTTTGCTGAAATTATAAAAAGGGTACGGTTCCTGCTCTACCTCTATAAAGCACCGTGTTTAAAGCGCGGTCGCAAATTATTGTTTAGAGGTGATTATGGGCGCAATACGTGGATTCATCACAAGGAACAGCTTGCCCGAGCATTATTTACAGCAGGCATCAATTTGGTTTGATCCTATTGTCGAGACCTTGGTTAAGCACCATTTTAGTGCAGGGCGCACATTGGTCGTAGGCATTAATGGTTGCCAAGGCTCTGGGAAAACCACGCTAGCCGACTATTTATGCACATGTTTGCAAAATAGAGGCTTAAAAGCAGTCGCAATCTCAATTGATGACTTCTATTTAACGCGTAAGCAAAGGCAGCAGCTTGCAACCGATGTGCATCCTTTATTATCAACGCGTGGAGTGCCGGGGACACACGATTTAGAACTGGCGCTAGATACTCTACAGCAGCTATCACAAAACAGTGGCGACGTTAAAATTCCCAAATTTAATAAAGCTCAAGATGAGCGGCTTCCTGAAGAGCTGTGGTCTCGTGTAGAAACACCACTGGATATCATTATCTTAGAAGGCTGGTGTGTAGGTATTACGGCAGAAGCGGAAGAGTCACTGCTCGAGCCGATGAATGAGCTGGAATTGGTTCAAGATCCCAATGCCGAATGGCGTAGCTATATCAACCAACAGCTCGTAACAAACTACCCAGAGCTTTGGCAATTAATTGATCGCTTAATTATGTTGCAGGCCCCCAGCTTCAGTTGTGTTTATAACTGGCGTCTTGAGCAGGAACAAAAGTTGGCAGCCCGTTCGGATTTAACAGGCAGCTCATCGAATAATCACATTATGGCGGCAGAAGAAATTAAGCAGTTCATTCAGCATTATGAGCGACTAACGCGCCACAGTTTGAAATACCTACCACAAAACTGCCAGCACTTATTTCAGTTAACTAATAAACGCCAAGTAGCTGCTTATTTAACCCCGAACCCTTTACCGGATGATCCTCGTTTTGGTTTGCATAATGTGGCATTAAAGGGGACTTTATAATGGGGAATGTTACCAATAACTGGATTGTATTTACCGATTTAGATGGCTCTTTATTGGATCACGACAGTTATAGCCATCAAGCCGCGGATGAATTATTAGGCGTGCTAGAGCAAGATCAAATTCCCGTGGTATTAACAACCAGTAAGACCCGGGCAGAAGTTCAGGCCTTGCGCACAGAATTAAATAACCAACACCCTTTCATTATTGAAAATGGTGCAGCGGTATACATTCCGCAAGGCTATTTTGCGAATAAACCGGAAGGTTGCATCGAGCAAGACGGTTTTTGGGTATTTAGATTCTGCCAAACTCGAAGCCATTGGTTATCGCTGCTTAATCAGGCTAAAACCATTTTTCCTCACAGTTTCAGTCACTTTGCGGCAATGAAAGAAGAAGTTATTGCACAAATAACAGGACTATCTTTTACCCAAGCGCAGCAAGCCAACGATCGCGAATATGGTGAGCCCATTTCATGGCTGGGTGTGGATAAGGCAAAACAAGACTTTATCCAATGGTTAGAAGAGCGCGGTGGCAATGTATTGCAAGGCGGTCGCTTTCTACATTTAAGTGGGTTTTGTAATAAAGGTGACGCGCTTGCTTGGCTCGCCTCTGAATATAAAAAGCAAGGCGATTTAGACGCTATTAAGACCATTGCTATTGGTGATAGCGGCAATGATATTGCCATGCTGGAGGAAGCCGACCTTGCGCTCATTATTCGCTCCCCTGTGCACGAACCTCCTAAATTAACCAGAGACGTTGGCTTTTCTATTTCAGAAGAATTTGGACCGCGAGGTTGGAATTCGGGCTTACGTAAAATTTTATACCTTTAGAAATTAACGATTACAACGCTAAGAATTAAACATTAAGAATAAGGAAATATTATGGCTGACTTTTATCAAAATGGCATAGTGACAACATTACACAATCTAGCCCATCGACCTGTAGCAGACATCGAAGATGAATTAAGAGAATTTAGTAAAAAGCGCCCAATGTCATTAATTCTACCTTCGCTATTTTCCGAGTTGGAAGGGGATGCTTTGCCCAATATCGTGAATCATTTAAAAGGGGCTGATTATCTGAATGAAATTGTGATTGGCTTAGACCGTGCTGATGAAGATCAGTATCGCCATGCGCTTACGTTTTTTGGAGCGCTGCCACAACATCATCGAGTGCTATGGAACGAAGGGCCAAGATTGCAAGCGCTAGATGCAGAGCTGCAAGCGTTAAATTTAGCCCCTAAAGAACTGGGTAAAGGGCGAAATGTTTGGTATTGCATGGGTTATACCCTTGCTTCAAATCGTTCAGAGTCTGTTGCCCTTCATGATTGCGATATTGTTACTTACGATAGAGAGCTATTAGCACGATTGATTTACCCTGTGGCCAACCCTCGATTCAATTATGAATTCTGCAAGGGGTTTTATGCTCGTGTCGCGGATGGAAAAATTAATGGCCGCGTCAGTCGTTTACTTGTTACGCCATTATTACGCGCACTCAAAAAAATGTTTGGGGAAATGGAATACCTACAATTTATGGACAGCTTCCGCTATCCACTCGCAGGAGAGTTTTCATTTCGTAAAGATGTATTAAATGATATTCGTATTCCAAGTGATTGGGGTCTAGAAATTGGTGTGTTATCTGAGATGCATAGAAACTATGCCAATAACCGTTTATGCCAAGTTGATATTGCTGATGTTTATGATCATAAGCATCAAGACTTATCGTCAGATAATGATGAAGGTGGCTTATCAAAAATGTCGATTGATATTTCCAAAGCATTATTCAGAAAGCTGGCTACCAATGGTAAAACGTTTAATACCGAAACGTTTCGTTCAATTAAAGCAACCTACTATAGAATCGCATTAGATTTTATTGAAACCTATCATAATGATGCTGTTATGAATGGCTTAACGTTGGATATTCACTCTGAAGAAAAAGCCGTTGAATTATTCGCGCAAAATATTATGAAAGCGGGGGAAGCTTTTTTAGATAAACCCATGGAAACGCCTTTTATTCCCAGTTGGAACCGAGTGATCAGCGCCAAGCCCGATATCTTAGAAAGATTATATAAAGCGGTAGAAGAAGATAATAAGGAGTTTATGACGCGATGAGCTTATTTGATTCTGTATTATTACAGCGTAGCCAGCACTTGCTGGAAATGATCTACCATCAAACGGATATTGAAATGCCGTTTGATGTCTTTGCACAAAAGCTATTAATTGAAATGCGGTTAGAGCGAGCAAGTCAGCAAGCGGCTTCTCATGACCAAGTGCGCCCCAGCGATTTGTGGGATCAATCATCCACCGTAATGATTACCTATGGCGATAGTTTCTTAGCCAAACATCAAAAGCCGCTGATTACCTTAAAGCACTTTTTAGATGAGCACTGTGAAGGCTTAATTAATAGTGTGCATATTCTTCCCTTTTTCCCTTTTAGTTCTGATGATGGTTTTTCAGTCATGGACTTCTCTAGTGTGAATGAATCTCTTGGAGACTGGGCAGACATTCAAAGCATTAGTCAACGCTATCGCTTAATGGCTGATTTGGTGATTAATCATTGCTCAAGTCGAAGCTTATGGTTTCAAAATTTTATAAAAGGCGAAGGCCCAGGGCATGATTATTTTTATACGCAGTCGCCGACCGCCGATTTATCTCAGGTCGTTAGACCCAGAACCAGTAAGTTACTAAGAGAAACTATGACCAATAACGGCATGCAGCATGTCTGGTGCACGTTTAGTCATGATCAAGTCGATCTTGATTTTAGAAACCCTGAAGTATTAATTCAGTTTGTTAAAATTATTCGACAATATCTGGATATGGGGGTGCGTATTTTTCGCCTAGATGCGATTGCCTTTTTATGGAAAAAAGTCGCTTCGCCCAGCATTAACTTAGAAGAAACCCATAATGTCGTGCGGTTATTAAGACTGTTGATTGAGCATACGCAACCTGATGCGGTAATCATTACAGAAACCAATATTCCTAACCGAGAGAATCTTTCTTATTTTGGTAATGCTAACGAAGCACACTGCGTATATAACTTTGCATTACCACCGTTATTAGTAAATACCTTGCTAACGGGAAATAGTCATCACTTAAAGTTGTGGCTAATGAGTATGCCACCGGCGCAGTTAGGAACGACTTACTTCAATTTTATCGCCTCGCACGACGGCATGGGACTTAGGCCTGTTGAAGGCATTCTAGGAGAAAATGAAACTCAAGTATTAGTCGAAACCTTGCAAAGCTTCGGTGGACGAATTTCTTGGCGAGCATTAGAGAATGACCAAGGCGAAGCTATTCAGAAACCGTATGAAGTAAACATCTCGTTATTCGATGCCCTGCAAGGAACAATTAAAGGCAAGGATGCCGTAGGTATGGAGCATGCAGGCATAGCGCGTTTTGTATGCGCGCATGCGATCATGTTTGGTCTAGAAGGCATTCCTGGTATCTACGTACACAGCTTATTGGCGACTCGCAATGACTATCAGCGAATGGAGCATTCAGGCCATAACCGATCGATCAACCGTCATCAATGGCAATATGATGAATTAGAAATACTGCTAGCTGAAGACCAATACAATCAGTATCTCGATACCGATTCTATCGCTGATGAAAGTCACCATAAAACAGTATTTGTTGCGCTAAAAAAATTATTAGCAATACGTCAGCAGCAAAAAGCTTTCCACCCGAATGCGGCACAATTCACATTGCATTTAGGTGACTCGATTTTTGCCTATTGGCGTCAATCTGTTGATAAAGCACAAAGCATATTTTGCATCAGCAATATCAGTGAGGTAGAGCAAGAGTTTATGCTATCGGATATTAATTTAGTAACGACAGACGACTGGTTTGATCTTATTTCGGGTAAAGAAATGACGCACCAAGATATGTTGGTTCAGTTAGCGCCATATCAGACATTGTGGATTAGTAACTCCAATACCTAAGGCGAATTTTTCGCCTTCTTTTTTCTCTTTTTCAATAGATCTTCTTTCATTTCATCATAACTTGTTTCTTTATGCTCTTCTCTCTACAGTATTAAATCCCTAAACCTCTGTATATTTAAGTCTGAAAATCTTATATTTGGCATCACATGTAATAATATTATTTATTACATGTGATGATTGACACCATTACATGTAATAGGTATTGTGGGTTATGACACAAAAAACATCAGCGCATTATCAAAGAGAATTCCGCCGCCGCTTAAGAGAGCAGGGGCTGGTAAAAAAGGAAGTTTGGATTCGCCCAGAGAACGCACGATTGCTTTCTCAAGCGGAGAAGACGTTACGTGAGCCCAATTTGGTTGAAACGATAAAAGAAGGAGAGTTTGTTATGACAAACTTACATGAATTACCAGAGCTATGGACAAGCCAGAGCCTGAAAGCGGCATTAGAGCAAGAGCCTCTATTTGCTACCAAGCAAGCCAGCATCGAATTAATTGATGGCATCGATGCATCACTTTTCATCGAGATGAAAGCATTTGGTGATTTGCCCATTTTCATCACGGTGGTGGGTGAGCAGATTGTTGTTGAATCTGTACTGTGGTCTGTTGATGATGTGGCGGATGTCGCAGGGTTCAATAATGCAGTGCTTCGTACCCATAAGTATTTTCCATTATCGACCATCAGTTTAGATACGATGGCGAACGGAGACTCTGTCTACCATATGTTTGGAGCATTAAGCGCCTCGTCATTATTGTCGAATGTTGTGCTTGAAATCGATATGTTGGCAAATAATGTGATTCAAGCAACTCAAGCGTATGCTGAATTTTTAACCTTTCAACCTACGCCTGAACTGGCTTAATTTAACTAAGGTCTAGGAGATCAATCATGAATTTATGGTCAAAAATGTTAACGGCATTACGTGGTGGCGTGAACGAAGCAGGTGAAGCGGTTATCGATACGCAAGCGCTTCGAATTTTAGATCAAGAGGTGCGTGACGCCTCAAATGAACTGAAGTTTTCTAAAGAAAGCTTGGTATCTATTATTGCTCAACAAAAAGTAGCTGAACAAAAAGTAAATACGTTGAAAGACAGTATTGCTGAATATGAAGGTTATGCCCTTAAAGCTTTAGAGCAAAAAGATGATGCTTTGGCATTGGAAATTGCTGAAAAAATTGCCGAGTTAGAAAATCAGCAAGTCTCTGAATCAGAGGCGGTAGCTGGCTTTTCTTCCAGTGCTAGTAGTTTAAAAGCGGCGATTGCTTCTGCAGATAATAATATCAAACGCTTGAAGCAGCAAATCGATACCGTGAAAGCGACCGAAAGCGTGCAGCGAGCTCAAGAATCTGTGTCGCAGCGCTATGCGGGCTCTAATACAAAGCTGCAAACGGCGATGGATTCTTTAGAGCGCATTAAGCAAAAGCAAGCGTTAACCGCCGCTAAGCTGAAGGCGACTGAAGAGCTTCATGAGAGCAGCGCTGAGCAATCGTTGCATGAAAAAATGCAGAAAGCGGGTATTGCTAATCAGGGACAGCAAGCGAGTAACGTATTGGAGCGGTTAAAAAATAAGCAGTAATTGCTTATTGCTCTTAATTGAAGCAAAAAACGGCTGTTAACGGCGTCAAAAATCGTTAATATAGCGCACCATAAAGTTCACCTTATTGATGGTGAATAGAACAAGGATGCTAAAATGTTTGCAATATTTTTAAGCGATAAGATGGACCCTTTCTATCAGAATATTGCTTCATTTCCGACGTTGTTTTTCACACTGCTGCTCGCATTAGTCACCGTTTATTGGTTAATTGCTGTACTCGGTATTGTTGATCTTGATGCTCTAGACATCGATATGCCAGAAGGGGATGCTAGCTCGGATGGTGGAGTGAACGATTTGGCTGGGCTGTTATTGAAGCTTAACCTCAATGGCGTTCCGCTAACGATTACCCTATCTTTTCTTATCTTGTTTGGCTGGTTAATTTGCTACTTTGCCGTCTATTTTATATTCCCCATTATCCCAGACGGCTTTTTAGAATACCTTGCAGGCTTACCCATTTTAATCGGTTCCTTATACATATCAGCATTGATAACCGCCCAGATGATTAAACCATTAAGGCCGTTATTCAAAAATATGAACAATAACACGGTAAAAAATGTACTTGGACAAACGGCAATTGTGCGCTCATTGCGACTTGATTCACGCTTTGGAGAGGTATTGTTAGCCGATGGTGGAGCAGGATTGATTTTTAAAGCACGAACGTTAAATAATGAAACCTTTAAAAAAGGTGATCGAGTAGTATTGCTAGAATATCTTAAAGATCAGCATGCTTATCGGGTCATCTCTGAAACAGAATTTTTGAAATAACACAGTAAAAAACTAACCTAAAGAAATTTAAAATCTAAAACAGATGGAGTAATTGTTATGGCTGATTTATCAATATTAATGCCGATCCTAACGGTAGCAGGGATTGGCGTTATTATTATTATGGGGGTCTTATTTGTCTTCCAGTCTTTTTATATCAAGGTGGCACAAGGCACAGCCTTAATCGTCAACGACATGAGCTCGACGCCTAAAGTACATTTTACGGGTGCTTTAGTAATTCCTGTTATTTACAAAAAAGAATTAATGAAAGTATCGTTGATCACCTTAGAAGTTGATCGCCGTGGTAAAGATGGTCTTATTTGTTTAGATAATATGCGTGCGGACATTACCGTTGCTTTTTATCTTCGAGTTAATGAGACTTCAGAAGATGTTTTACGAGTCGCTAAGTCTATCGGAGCTGATCGTGCATCGGATAAAGAAGCGGTTTATGACCTTTTTGCTGCTAAGTTCTCTGAAGCATTGAAAACAGTGGGTAAGCAAATTGAATTTGTTCAATTGTTTGAAAACCGCCTGCAGTTCCGTGAAAAAATCGTAGAAGTTATTGGTGACGATTTAAACGGTTATGTATTAGAAGATGTTGCTATTGATTATTTAGAGCAAACTCCCAAAAATGCATTAGATTCTAATAACATTCTTGATGCGGAAGGTATCAAGAAAATCACACAGCTAACCGCTAGCCAGAATGTAATTACCAATGAGTTAGAGCAAAATGAATCATTGGCGATTAAAAAGAAAAACGTTGAAACCCGCGAAGCTATGCTAGAGCTTGAGCGTCAGCAAGCCGATGCTGAAGCAAAGCAAGAACGAGAAGTTGCGACGATTCGTGCTCGTGAAGAAGCGGAAACACTGAAAGTCCAAGAAGAAGAACGTGGAAAGTCTGAAGCTACTCGTATTCAGGTTGAGCAAGATTTAGCCGTTCAATCTGAAAACCAAAAGCGTGAAATTGAAGTAGCTGAGCAAAATCGCCAGCGTGCTGTGGTGATTGAAGTTGAAAAAGTGACTCGTGCTAAAGATTTAGAAATTGTTGCACGTGAGCGTGAAGTGGATTTGCAAACGATTGAAGCTGAAAAAGCCATTGAAATCGAAAAGAAAGAAATTGCTAACGTAATCCGTGAGCGTGTTGTTGTTGATAAAACCGTAGCGATTGAAGAAGAGCGCATTAAAGAAGTGCGTGAAGTTTCTGAAGCAGATCGTTTGAAGCAAATCCAAGTATTAGCAGCAGAAGCAGATGCTGATGAACTAAAAGTTAAGCAAGTGAAAGCGGCAGAGGCAGAAGAGCAGTCTGCTAAGTTTAAAGCCGTAGAAATCACGACATTGGCACAAGCGAATTTAGAAGCCTCCTCTAAAGAAGCGGAATCTAAGAAGAAACTTGCCGAAGGTACTCAAGCAGAAGAAGCCGCAACTGGCCTAGCCGAAGCGAAAGTGCAAGAAGCGAAAGCCGATGCTCTAGAGAAAGAAGGTCTAGCGGAAGCTGCGGTTGTTGCTGCGAAAGGCGTATCAGAAGGTAAAGCGCTACGTGAAACAGGTCTGGCTGATGCAGAAGTCATCAGTGCTAAAGGCAGTGCTCAGGCACAAGCAACGAAAGATGTGGGTCTTGCAGAAGCGGATGTTACTCGTGAGCACTTTAAAGCAGAAGCTGAAGGTTTGGTTGAGAAATTTGATGCCATGGGTGGCATGAGCGAACAAGCTCGAGATCACGAAGAGTTCCGTATGAGTTTAGAGACGGCCTTTAAAGAAGCCATTGCTTCTCTGGATGCAGGTAAAGAGATTGCGCGTGATAACGCAGAAGTGCTTTCAACCGCGCTGCAAAAAGCGAAGATTGATATTGTTGGTGGTGAAGGTCACTTCTTTGATACCTTCTCTAAATCCTTGTCACTAGGCAAAGCGATTGATGGTGTTGCACAGAAAAGCAGCACCGTCGGCGCTTTATTAGCCACCGTGATGGACAATCAAAGTAAGAAAAAAGAAACCCGCGATAGCGAAAGTTAATACGATTGAGTATTTAAGCTAATACAGGGGGCGTAGCAAATACGCTCTCTGTCTCTTCGTCCTAAGGGACAATCGTAAGAACACAAGGATCTCGCTATGGCTGAGCAAAACCCTAATCAAGTCGAAAATGCCGTTGCAGAAGGGGGGGCTTACGAAGTTATTCGTAAGCGCTTAGTTGAGCAAGGGCGATTATTAAATAACCAAGCTCGGGCACTAAACGATGCACGTTTATCTGAATTTGGAAGTTCAGATCTTAGCGTTGTTTCTCGTGTGCGTGTGCGCACAGAAAATAACTGCGTCGCACGAGATATGGTCCAGATTGGTGACTATCTTCTTTTTGGTTATAACGTTTTTATTGGTCTTAAAAAAGAAACTCATATTGAAGATGTATTCTCGTTATTTAAATTGAAAAATGACGATGATGATAACTACAGTCTTGAGCCTGCCAGCTATGAAAACAGCTTTTTAGCGGCGCCTTCTTTCCAAAGTGATTTTCTAGAGTTGTATCGCTATTACAAGCAAACTCGACTTGTGCAGCTAACGGTTAAAGATGGCAAGTTATTAGCGGGCTTTCAAATTGGAGAGCGTTTAGAAGATATACGTGTTTTTCGCTGGTCCGTTTCTGCAGACGGTAAAGATATTAAATATATCGATAACCGAGGCGAGCGTGATATTCAGCTGCCGAGTGCATACGATTTTGAGTGGATACAAACAGATCGTGAAAATACCGTTCATGGTCGTCATCCTCATATCAATATTCTTGATAAAGTCTTTGTAGAAACCATTAATGGTGATTTAACCATTAAAATTGAAAATAATACTGAAAATGGCAAAGGAATTTTCAGTGAGTCAGTAGAAGATAAAACTCAATCTTTAGATGATGGGCAATTTTTTTACGCCAGTGTTGGCGCTCTTATATTATTAAAAATATTGCCTTATCGAGAAGAACAGTGGCGTTATTTTGTATTTAATTCGTTGACGGACGAAGTCGTCAAAATTGATGATATTGGGCAGTCATGTGTTCAGCTGCCCGAAGATCATGGCATCATCTTTCCGGGTGGCTATTATTTGCAAACCGGTGAAATGAAAACGTTTGAAGGCGACGGTTTAGCGTCATTAGAAGAAGGCCAGTCTCTTAAATTCAAGCGTATGATTAAATCCCCTAATGGGGAAGATGTTCTCTTTGTTTTTTACGAACCTGAACAAGGATTATTTGGACTTTTTTCTTATAATCTCATCAGTAAATCAATGCAGAATCCTATCTATGGCCATGGCTATGCTTTAGCAGAAGATGGAATATTGGTCATTTTCTCTGCGGAAAGCGAGCCAACGCGCATACACCCTATGCAAGTGTGGCAAACCGCTTTTGTGAGCGATGATTATGCGAGCCGGGCAGATGTAAGCCAAAGTTTTTTTGGTAAAATTGGCAATGCGTCTTTAGTGCGTGGGGTGTCTGATTTATACAGTTTGCATCGCATGATTTCTGATCAAACAGTCTCGGCAAGAATTTATGAAGAGTTAAGTAAAACGGCGAACCGTTTTTTTGATTCACACTATTGGATCGAAGAGTATTCAAATAGCCATGAGGTTGTTGTCGATAAAAATAATTCGATCGCCTCTCTTATAAAGCAAATATCAAAAACCTCTGAATTGGTGATTGATGAATTTGAAAAAGTTCAAAGTATTCGTCAACAGTCTCAGCTGGCCATGTCGAATGCTGAGGAAGAACAGCAACAATTAATTGCTTCTATTCGTCCTGAAAATTGGCAATTTGCCGAAGAGTTTGTTGCTGCATTAAATAAGCTGCGTCAACAGCGAGGTCACCTTGCGACGATTAAAGAATATCGCTACATCGATACTGATCGCTTAGGCGAACTGGATCATCAGCTTATTCAAGCGCAAGAAAAACTGAGTGAAAGTACGGTTGAATTTCTATCACAAGACGCTGCACTTTCTCCGTATTTCGATAAAATTAAAACCTTCGATAGTGAAGTAGCTAATGCTGAAACCATTGCTGTTCTTACTCCTGTTATTGAACAGATAGAAGAGACCGCCTCAGGACTAGATTTATTATCAGAGCTGATGTCTTCTTTAAAAGTAAATGATGCTACGGTGCGTACTCGCATTATTGATGCTATTTCAGAAGTGTATTCAAAGCTTAATCAGAGTAAAGCAGCGGCTAAACACAAGCAAAAATCGGTGGGCTCAGAAGAGGCGATTGCTCAGTTTAGTGCACAGTTTAAATTATTCTCACAAAGCATCACCAATGCCTTGGGTATGTCGACGACACCAGAACGTTGTGATGAACAGTTGTCTCGTCTACTGGTCCAGCTAGAAGAACTTGAAAGTCAGTTCAGTGATTTTGAAGAATTTCTCAGTGACATTATGGCGAAAAGAGATGAGATTTATCAATCTTTTGAAAGCCATAAACAGCAGTTATTGGATGAGCGATTACGCAAAGCGCAATCAGTGACAGATGCCGCTAATCGAATTTTAAGCAGTATTGAACGTCGCTCGTTAAAATTCTCTGATGCTGAACAACTCAATACGTATTTCGCGTCAGATTCATTGGTGCTTAAAACGGGAGAGATGGTTGAGCGCTTACGTGAGTTAGATAATGCGGTTAAAGCAGACGATATTGAATCGCGTTTTAAATCGATAAAAGAGCAAGCATTACGCTCGCTAAGAGATAAAACGGATATTTATGAAAATGGCGGCAACGTTATTAAGTTGGGACCACGTCATAAATTCAGTGTTAATACGCAAGAATTGGATCTTACCATTGTGCCGCGTGAAGGTGAGTTAAATATTCACTTAACGGGTACTGATTATTTTGAACAGTTGACCCGTACAGACCTCTTAGAGCTAAGGCCTTTTTGGGAAATGGCACTTGAGTCTGAAAGCCCAGAGGTTTATCGCAGTGAATATCTTGTCGCATTGATCTTAGATGCGGCTGATAATAATACCGATGAGTTAAGTAATGAGTTGCTTAATCATGCACTGCTGGATGAAAAAAAACTACAGGGTCTTGTCCGTGATTTTGCCAATCCGCGCTATAAAGAAGGTTATGAAAAAGGTATTCATGATCACGATGCTGTTTTATTACTGCAAAAATTATTACCTGCGCTAGACAGTGCTGACCAATTAAAGTTTGATCCATTAAGCCGTGGTTTGGCTCAGGTTTTTTGGGCCAACCTTCAGCACTTAGAGCGAGATGCTGATACTAATCTACTAAAATTGAAGCAGCAATCACAAGGCTGGCACGAACGCGCACAGTCAGCGTTTCAGATGAAGGAAATTTTTAATAATAATAAAGCGATTCAATTACTGCATAGCGAAATAAGCAAAGCATTCGATGACTTTTTTACACATTATGAATTGCCTATATTAGCCAGTGATGTTCGTCGCAGTGCCGATTATTTAGTGCATGAATTAAGTCGTGATCGTATTGAATTTATTGGCAGTAAATACGCACAGCAGTTGGTTAATGAACTTAAGCATTCTTTAAGTGATGCTTCGTGGCGTCAGCTGCATGCGACTTTAGATAAACTGAAAGGGAAAGTCGCACAGCGTTGGATTCTAAGCCACTCTTGGCTTTCTGCTTTGGTCGAAGGCAAAGGGTTAGCAGATCTAGAGCGATACATTCCTGAAGCCGTGGCGATGATTAATGCTGAAGGCAGAATCGAGCGCCGCCCAACAGAAGTAGATACAGAATTAACCATCAGTGGTTTGTTAGGTGATCACCCTAGAATTGATAAGCAAACCCTTACGCTGGCCGTTGATGAGTTTTTACAGCGTTTAGATGACCACAAAAATCGTATTGTAGTTGGCTTTCATCATTATCATGAAATGCGTCAATCGATTATCGAAGAAGAAAGAGATTTATTAGGCTTAGAATCTTTTAAGCCCAAACCTTTAAGTTCGTTCGTACGTAACCGTTTAATTAATGAATCTTACCTGCCATTAATCGGTGATAACTTAGCGAAGCAAATGGGTACCTTGGGTGAGAATAAGCGCTCTGACTTAATGGGTTTGTTGATGATGATTTCTCCACCGGGTTACGGTAAAACAACCTTGATGGAATATGTCGCAAGTCGTTTGGGGTTAATCTTTATGAAGATTAATTGCCCTTCATTAGGCCATGACGTTTTATCATTGGATCCCGAACAAGCACCGAATGCGACGGCTCGACAAGAATTAGAAAAACTAAATTTAGGTTTAGAAATGGGCAGTAACGTAATGCTGTATCTTGATGATATTCAGCATACGCACCCAGAATTCTTGCAAAAGTTCATCTCATTATGTGACGGCACTCGTCGTATTGAAGGTATTTGGAAAGGCAAGTCTAAAACTTATGATATGCGTGGTAAAAAATTCTGTGTCGTGATGGCGGGTAACCCTTATACCGAAACTGGCGAAGCATTCCAAGTCCCTGATATGTTGGCTAACCGTGCTGATATTTACAACCTAGGTGATATTTTAGGCGGTATGGATGAGCAGTTCGCGCTCAGCTATGTGGAAAACTGTATGACCTCCAATTCAGTTCTAGCGCCATTAGCAACGCGAGACTTAAATGATCTGTATAAAATTGTACGGATGATTAATGGTGAAAATATTGCGAGTACAGATTTAAGTCATCAATATAGCAGTGCTGAACTGAATGAGATAACGGCTGTATTGAAGAAGTTGTTTGTGATTCAAGACGTCGTTTTAAAAATTAACCAGCAGTACATTGCTTCGGCCGCGCAATCGGATGAATACCGTACTGAGCCATCATTTAGATTACAGGGTAGTTACCGTAATATGAATAAGATGGCAGAGAAGGTATCTTCTGTAATGAATCACGATGAACTGATGCAAATGATCGCTGATCATTATGTGGGTGAATCGCAGTTATTAACCAATGGTTCTGAAGAAAACTTATTGAAGCTTGCAGAACTACGCGGCGAGATGACAGAAGAAGAAGCGGCGCGTTGGGCTAAAATAAAGTCTGACTTTGTGCGTAATAAAGCCATGGGAGGCGACGATGCCGATGTTGGTGGCAAGGTAATTGGGCAGTTGGTTGATCTTGTTGGTGGTGTAAAATCGCTCAGTGAGAATGCTGAACTTTCCAATCAACTACGTGCGCAAGATAAGCAGCAGCGTCTGGAAGCAGAAGTACTTCGTAGAAGTGAAGAGCAACCGTACGAAACTGCCAGTATTGAGCAATTGCAGGGTTTGAATCAATCCATTAATCAATTTACATCAATTGTCTCTTCAGGAATGAAGCTGATTGCTGAGCAATCTTCAAGACAAGCCGCTCCAAAAGTAGAAGTCATAAATCAACCTGTTCCTGGTTTGGATAAAGTATTAAAGGCTTTGGCGGATACCATGGAAAATAGTATTTTTCCTATCGTAAGATCAATGGATCGAAAAATTGATATCGACTTAAAAACTCATGACAAGATGAAAGAAATTTCAACTCAATTGAGAGCCTTAGAAACTGAATACAGCACTAAAAAATAAGGATGTTGAATATGAAGTATCCAAAATGTAATGCATTCAGGGGTATTTAGCGTATTAGGTATGTATCGTTTTAACGATACTAATGCCAAGGCGTTTAGCCATACGGTTTAAGTTTGCTCGATCTGTTTTTAATGCTCGGGCAGCCGCAGACCAATTACCTTGGTATTGCTTTAATGCGTTGCTAATGAGCTGGCGTTGGAAATCTTCGGTTGCTGATTTTATACCGAGCTCCAGCGCTGGCAAACCTACACTAGGCACTTCCGCTGATACTAATGTGTGGTGGTCAGCGCTTAAGGTACTACTTGCAGTTAAAGTATGGGTAAGCGGCCCGATATGAGACAACTCAATGGTTACAACTTCTGTTTCTGCAAAGCCGCTACTCAGTGTATGGCTCTTAGCTTTTAAGGCTGCACGATTAATTGTATGTTCAAGTTCGCGAATATTGCCGGGCCAATCGTATTGTTTTAAATACTGAGTCACGTCAGCTGCAAATTTTATTTGCTGTATGCCGAGCTTGCGCCGTGTCTGTTCAATAAAATACTCTGCTAGCAATCCTATATCATTATCGCGTTCGCGTAACGATGGAACCAAGATGGGATAAGCCGTTAAGCGATGATATAGGTCAGAACGAAAATTCCCTGCGTCAACTTCTTGCGCTAAATTTCTATTGGTCGCTGCGATAATTCGCACATTAACGGTATGAGTTTTATCTTGCCCTACGGCCTGAATTTCTTGGCTTTGTAATGCCCGCAATAACTTGCTTTGTACGGCTAGAGGAATTTCGCCAATTTCATCAAGAAATAAAGTGCCACCATCTGCGATGGTGAATTTACCTGAGCGGTTTTCATTTGCGCCCGTAAAAGCCCCTTTGCGATGACCAAAGAGCTCACTTTCAATTAAATTTTCTGGCAGTGCGGCGCAGTTAACATAAACCAAGGGTCCTTCACTGCGGCTAGATTGCTGGTGCAGCGTTCTGGCAACTAACTCTTTACCGACGCCCGTTTCGCCAGAAATTAAGGCCGTAAAATCGGACTGCGCCACAATCTGAATTTCTTTTTTTAACTTTCTCATTACCGCACTATTCCCAATCAACTCACCACCATCTTTGAGTAAGGCTTCGTGGGTTAATTCGGCAACCACTTGGCGGCTATGAGATGCATGTTGCTCTAATAATTCTAGGGTTAGGGCGGTTTTTAACGTTGCTGCTGACATGGCGGAAATAATATCGAGCGTGCGCTGAGGGATATCATCAAAACTATTAGGCGTGAGGCTATCAAGGGTGAGTAGGCCAATTAAAGAGCCTTCAAATAACAGTGGCAGGCCCATGCAAGAGTGAACGGGTAGATCACCTTCCATGGCGAGCAATAATCCATCATAAGGATCAGGTAAAGGGCTATCACTTTCAAAGCGTACCGGGGTTTTGCTTGTGCAGATATGCTGAAAGCGAGGATGCTGGTCAATCTCAAAGCGACGACCTAATGTATCAGAGCTTAGACCTTGCAATGCCAAAGGTTTAAGGCGGTCTCCTTGGCGAGCAAGTAAGACCACGGCATCGCAGGATACTGTTTTGCGTACCGTCGTTAATAGGCGTTCAAATCTATCTTTGTTGATTAAGCCGCTGCTTAGATCGATCGCTAATTCAATTAGAGAAGAGTAAGAAATATTCGCCATTATGATTGTGTCTCAATGCTAATTACAGAGTAAAAGATAAAATCAATATAGCACAAAAGAGTCAAAATGACTCTAATATTATCTGAGTCATTTTGACTTATATTTAATTTTAATATTCGTAAGTTATTGAAATATATGAATATTATTAGTTGGCATACTCTTCGCAATAGCTTAGATAGTGAATGCAGAAGGTATTGGCGAAGCCCTTTAATATTGATAGCAATCCAGATATCCAAAAAATCAAAGAGAAGTAGACATCATGTTAAATAATGATCAAATAGAATTAGTAAAAAGCACGGTGCCATTATTAGAAGCATCAGGGCCAGCAATTACCGACTATTTTTATAATCGTTTATTTACCCACAATCCAGAAGCACAAAATATTTTCAACATGAGTAATCAAGCGTCTGGTAAACAATCATTTGCTTTATTTTCGGCCATCGCGGCTTACGCTAAAAATCTTGATAATGTTGAGCAGCTATTAACGATGGTTGAGCGTATTGCACAAAAGCATACCAGCCTTAACATTCAGCCAGCGCATTATGATTTAGTAGGGCATCATTTAATCGAAACCTTGCGTGAGTTAGTGCCAGAGCAGTTCACTAAAGAAGTCGAAGATGCTTGGACGGCGGCATATCAGGCGCTCGCCGCTATTTTTATTCATCGTGAAAGTGAGCTTTATCAGCAGCGCGAAGAATTAGTCGGTGGCTGGAAAGGCGGTCGACAATTTATTCTGGTTGAGAAGCGTATCGAGTCTGAGCTGGTAAAAAGTTTAGTCTTTGAACCCGTCGATGGTAACGCTGTTATTGATTACCAACCTGGGCAATATATTGGTATTGAAGTTCAGCCTAAGCACAGTGAATTTAAGGAGATTCGCCAATATTCACTATCGGATAAAGCCAATGGTGAAAGTTACCGCATATCAGTGAAGCGTGAAATTGTCGGTACGCCAGGCATTGTATCGAACTATTTGCACGATGGCTTAAGGCTAGGCGATGAAGTAACCCTATACGCTCCGGCTGGCGACTTTTATCTGCAAGAGAATGCTAAACCTAAGGTATTAATTTCAGCAGGGGTTGGTTTAACGCCTATGCAAGCGATGCTCGAAAGTTTGGTCGCAAAAAAGCAGAGCGATACCGCGGATATATTCTTTTTGCATGCTTGTGAAAATGTGGCGCAACATTCGTTTAAGAAGCGACAAACTGATCTTGCTCAACAAGGTAAGGTCATCAACCACATTTGGTATAAATCAGAAAGTGCTGAGTCTGCGCTGCATGGATTTATGGACATAAGCACCATTGCAGATCAATTACCGTTAATAGAAGCTGACTTTTATCTATGTGGCCCTGTGAGTTTTATGCAGTTTGCCAAGCAGCAATTGGTAACGCTAGGCGTAGAGAATGATTACATTCACTACGAAGTATTCGGGCCTCACGAAAGCTTTTAAAGCATAAAAGGCATCAAGCTAGAAAGGGATTATCTAGCTTGGTCGATTGACGTTTTTACCCACTAGCGTATTCTAGAGTAATGACATCTTATTTGCGCACGCATCCCATTAGCATAAAGAGCCTTGTGCTCAGCTTGTTACTGTCCTTTATCGGGCAGGCATGGGGGGGGGCTAGCCGATATTTGCACAATGCAAAAGGCGGAAACAAGCCATGTATCTCCTTGCCACCAAATGGTGCCTTCTGCCGAAATAGATGCTTCTAACAACATGGACTGCTGCGATTCGCCAACCATCACCAACCAGCATGATTGTTCTTGCCCTGATAGCAGTGGCTCCGCATCAGTGCCTTTTCTTACGCAAGATGTAACCTCTTCTTTTACCTATAACGAGCAAGCAAATAGCTACTCGCAACTGGGTTTTCCCCATCAAATAAGTTCAGCACTCTTTCGACCTCCGATCGTTTAATACAGACAAATATTTAACGGGTTAAGCAATTGCATTAACTTAACCTTATATTTTTAAGTATAAGCTGAATGTTCGGCTTGTCGTGTATTAGAGAAACATCATGAAAATTTTATTATCTATGTTATTCGGTGGGATCATTACCCTATCGATTTTAGCCATTATGCCCGATCATTTTTCAGTTTTTTTGCCTGCTAAAGAGGCCGCCATTATTAATAGCACTGCTGAGCCTGACGTGCTTTATTGGGTAGCGCCGATGGATGCTAATTTTCGTCGAGATCAGCCAGGGAAGTCTCCTATGGGAATGGACTTGGTGCCTGTTTATGCCAGTTCTAATGCGGCTGCTTCAAATATGAGTGCTGGAGTCGTCAAAATATCCGCCGCTATCAGTAATAACCTCGGTATAAAAACAGCCTTAGCTAAGTGGGTTCAACCAGAGCTAAATTTTATCAGCAGTGGTCGCGTTCAATACGCTAAAGAAGACTTGGTGCATATGCATGCAAGGGCCAGTGGTTGGGTAGAGAAGTTATATGTCACCGATGTTGGCGAAAAAGTTAAAAAAGGCCAAGCTTTATACGGTTTGTATTCGTTAGAGCTGATCAGTGCCCAAGAAGATTATTTACGGGCAATTAATGCACAGAATGACAATTTAATTCGAGCAGCAAAAAATCGTCTTAAATCGTTACGGGTTGATAAGAAAGTTATTGCGCAACTCAAGCGCAGTAAGCGCGTCAATCAAGTCACTTCCTTTTATGCTGCACAAGATGGTTTTATCGAAAAGCTTGAAATTACTGAGGGCATGTATGTAAAACCTGAAAATCTTATTCTATCGTTAGCCGGTTTTGATCGCGTTGTTGTAGAGGCGGAAATTGATCATCGCCAAGGTGCTTGGTTAAGCCAGTATCCGGGCAGTATTGAATGGGCGCTGACGACGGATTTAATGCCAACGCAAGTATGGCAGGGCACGCTTGATTATATTCGACCAACCCTCAATGAAGCTTTACGCACATTAAGTTTGCGCTTATTGGTTGATAATACCAAGCAGTTATTAAAGCCCAATATGTGGATGAATCTTAAGGGAGATATTCGTTTATCTAAAAAGACGTTAGTAATCCCAAGCTCAGCGCTTATCCGTACTCAGCAGGAAACTCGAGTTGTGATGTCTGTGGCTGGGAAAGATGATTCGCAAGGTATGAATACAAATGAAAGTATTCATTATTTTAAGTCAGTCGCGGTTAAAACAGGACGCTTCTTTAATCAGCAGGTTGAGATATTATCAGGCCTAGAAGCAGGAGATAATGTTGTTATCCGTGCGCAATTTTTAATTGATTCTGAATCAAATATTGATTCTGACTTGCAGCGCATGGATGCTACAGAATTGAGTTCTTCTGAAATGGGTTCTTCTGAAATGGAGAGTCACGAATGATTACTAAAATTATTCACTGGTCGATTCACCATCGTCTCTGGGTTCTTTTAATCACCGCACTGATTATTATTGCGGGTGGTTTTGCTGTAAAAAATACTGCAGTAGATGCTATTCCAGATTTATCAGATGTACAGGTTATTATCAAAACCTCTTATCCAGGGCAAGCGCCACAAGTAGTACAAGACCAAGTCACTTATCCTTTAACGACGGCTATGCTGTCTGTTCCTGGTGCGAAAACCGTACGCGGATTTTCATTCTTTGGTGATTCTTATGTCTATATTATTTTTGATGATGATACCGATTTGTATTGGGCGCGAAGCCGAGTTCTAGAATATTTAAGTCAAGTCACCGATACACTTCCTGCCAGCGCGAAGCCTCAACTTGGTCCAGATGCTACAGGCGTTGGTTGGATCTTTATTTATGCGCTAACCGATACAACGGGTCAATTAGACTTAGCAGAGTTACGCTCGCTGCAAGATTGGTTTTTAAAATACGAATTACAAACCGTCGCGGGTGTTTCAGAAGTTGCTGCCGTTGGTGGCATGGTGAAGCAATATCAGGTGCAAGTAGATCCGCATAAATTACGGGCTTATGGTATTCCATTATCGTTAGTGCAAACAGCGATAGAGCAAGGCAATCAAGAAGTCGGAGCGTCGGTGATCGAGATGGCCGAAGCGGAATATATGATTCGCGCTACTGGTTATATTTCAAGTATCGAAGACCTAAAAAATATACCGCTTGGCATGACGGGCAATACATTGACGAATAAATGGCTGGCTAATGGCCAACCATTATTTCTCAGTGATATCGCTAATATTGTCGAAGGCCCACAGATGCGTCGAGGTATCAGTGAACTTGATGGTCAAGGCGAAGTTGTGGGTGGCATTGTGGTGATGCGATCTGGTGAAAATGCTCAAAAAACAATTGAAGGAGTGAAAGAAAAATTAACCCAGTTAAAAGCAGGTTTACCTGAAGGCATCGAGGTAGTCACGGTCTATGATCGCTCTGATTTAATCGGTGCCGCTATCGACAATTTATGGGAGAAGCTAACGGAAGAACTCATCATGGTTGCTTTGGCCTGTATTTTGTTTTTATTCCATGTGCGCTCTTCATTGGTTGCCATTATTAGTTTGCCAATTGGTATCTTGATGGCGTTTATTGTTATGTACTTGCAAGGTTTGAATGCAAACATCATGTCGCTCGCCGGTATTGCTATTGCCATTGGGGCGATGATTGATGGCGCCATTGTTATGATCGAAAATATGCACAAACATATGGAGCGTTCTTTAGAAAAGGGGCAGCCATTAACCGATGTTAATCGCTGGCAGGTCGTGAGTCGGGCGGCAAGTGAAGTTGGCCCTTCCTTATTTTTCAGTCTGTTGATTATTACCGTGAGTTTTTTACCGGTATTTACTTTAGAAGCTCAAGAAGGAAAACTCTTTTCCCCATTGGCGTTCACTAAAACCTACGCCATGGCGGCGGCTGCGATTTTAGCAATTACTTTGGTGCCTGTATTAATGGGGTATTTTATTCGCGGTAACATTCTTAGTGAACATAAAAACCCACTCAATCGCTTATTAATAGCCGCTTATAAGCCGCTATTGAATAGCGCTCTTAAATTCCCCAAAACAACATTAAGCATTGCGCTATTGATCGTGATAGCAAGCTTGTATCCAGCGACGAAAATCGGCAGTGAGTTTATGCCAGATTTAGACGAAGGTGATCTAATGTATATGCCCACCACTTATGCCGCGCTGTCTGTCGGTAAGGCTCGGGAAATTTTGCAGCAAACAGACAAATTAATCGCAACCGTGCCTGAAGTTGAGCATGTGTTTGGCAAGATTGGCCGCGCCGATACCGCAACCGATGCAGCACCGCTGACGATGATCGAAACCTTCATTAAGCTCAAACCTAAAGATCAGTGGCGTGAAGGATTAACCAGCCAAGATTTGCGCAAAGAATTTGATCAGTTAATTCAATTTCCAGGCTTAACTAATGCTTGGGTGATGCCGATTAAAACCCGTATTGATATGTTAGCGACGGGAATTAAAACCCCCGTAGGGATTAAAGTTTCTGGCACTGACTTGGCGGTTATTCAACAAATCGGTCAGCAGCTTGAGCAAATATTGGCCGAGGTAAAAGGTACGGCTTCTGTTTATTCAGAAAGAGTTGCAGGAGGACGTTATATTAAAATTGATATACAGCGTCGTCAGGCTGCGCAACATGGCATGAGCATTAAAGACGTTCAGCAAATCATTAGCAGTGCGATTGGTGGGAAAAATATTGCGGAATCGGTCGAAGGGGATAAACGTTATCCGATTAACTTGCGTTACCCGCAGCATTATCGTGACTCGCCAGAGCAACTTGCACGCTTACCGATCATTACTCCGTCTAAGAATGGAACGGGCTATTATATTACGTTAGGTGATGTTGCTACTATTCGTATTGAAGATGGCCCGCCGATGATAAAAAGTGAAAACGCGCGTATTAACGGTTGGACGTATATCGATATTGAAAGCCGTGGTGAGAACGCCATTGATATTGGAAGTTATGTAATAAATGCTCAGCAGATTTTGGCCGATAAATTAGCCAGTGGTGAATTTAATTTACCTGCTGGTTATGCCATTCGTTGGGCGGGGCAATATGAATACATGCAGCGGGCAAAAGAAAAACTCAGTTATGTGGTGCCGTTAACTCTCGGGATTATTATTTTATTATTGTATTTGAATTTCCGAAATGCCCGTGACGTTGCACTGATTTTATTAACCTTACCAATGGGATTAGTCGGCGGTATTTTAATGATGTTGTATTACCAGTTTAATTTTTCGGTAGCGGTGGGGGTTGGTTTTATCGCTTTGGCGGGTGTTGCAGCAGAGACCGGAGTAATTATGCTGCAGTATCTTAAACAAGCGCTGCTGGATGATAAGCCTCAAGGTCAGCAAGCATTACAGCAGAGTATCTTGCATGGTGCGGTAAACCGAGTACGCCCTGTGATGATGACCGCATTAGCTACCATCGCAGGCTTGATACCTGTGATGTACGGCACAGGGGTTGGCTCAGAGGTAATGAGCCGCATTGCAGCGCCTATGTTAGGTGGCATGATCAGCGTTGTGATTCTTACTTTGTTAGTGCTTCCGGTTGCTTACTATCAAGTGGCGCTTAGGCGTTTAGATGTTTTAAACGGCGAAACAAGTAGCAAGTGAATGAGAGGCTAGAAAGTGATTAGCTAAAAAAATCAACAAACGGCAGGAAGCCGTTTGTTTTAATAAGAAGACTAAAAACGTTCAATCGACCATTTTATCGCCATTATTCCAATAGCAAGGGATCCGCATTGGACTCCCCAGCGTCGATACCAATGTTGTTGGCTAAAGAGAAGCAATAACGGCAAGACGATGATTAAAATTGCGAGCTGACCAATCTCAACACCTAAATTAAAGGCAAAAATAGCTAACAATTTCTGGTTAGAAGGTAAGCCGACTTCGCCTAAAACTCCCGCAAAACCCATTCCGTGTAACAAACCAAAAGCAAAAGTAATCCACCCGAGTCTGAGCACTACCGGCCATACATTATTGAGGGCTGCCATTAAGACAGAAATAGCGATTCCTAATTCTACCCATCGACTTTCAAGATTGATAAGACCAGCGGCGGTCGCGGTTAAAGTTATTGTGTGGGCTAACGTGAAAGCAGTGACAATCCAGGCAGTATCACGAAAGATTTGTGCGGGTTTAGCAATAGCTAGCCAAGTGCCATTTTTTCTAAACAATCCACAGGTTAAGAGCAGCGCTAATAAAAATAGAATGTGATCTGTTCCTAGCCAGATATGAATAATGCCTTGGTAGGTATACTCATTAAAAGTAGCCAGTAACTGACTTTGTAACAGATCGACCAATAGTGTCGGGTTTTCATAACTGATCACTCGTGAATATTGATGTTCTTCGCTGTTAATATTCACAATCGCTTTATGGTCAGAATCAATGTCAAAAAAGGCGGTGTAGTTAATGGTTAACGGCCCAGATGATTTACAGCTAGAGGAAAATTGGCTGACCAAATAGCCTTCATTAAAATGCTGATCAATTTGTTGTTTACCCTCAAATAATATGGGGCAAGTTTGATCGCGACTTATCGACAAAGAAGCCTGTAAAAAATCGACGATGGCCAATTGATTCAACTGTAATTCCGACCAAATAAGCTGCCCATCTTTATTCAAATCAATGGGCAATTTTTGATTGATATCAAACAGCCTTACTTGCCACGAACCTGCTATTTGACCTTGATCATCAATCGTCATCGATAAATAACTGGTACTCATTTGATGAGCGTAGCTGGTATAGCTAATGCACAGCATGAGTAATACGAATAGACTGCGATAAAAATACGTTGCTTTAATATATTTCACTGAGTCTTCCTATTATCTTTTTGCCAAAGCTCTGTTGCTTGATCGAGCAGTTTACGGTCGCCATGCTGTTGTGCGACCTGCCAATTAACTCTTGCCCAGTGAAGCGCTTTTTCAGGCTGAATGTTAACGTCTAAATAGTAACGTGCTAATTCTGCAGCATGTAAATTGTCATTTCTTAATTCGCGTAATACGACCCGCTGAGCGAATACATTCTGCCAATAAGGCCGTTTAGAATTTTCTTTTTCTGCTATTGCTAAACGCAGTAGTAAGGCGTCATCTTTAATCGGGTGGGCATTTACGATGGGTGTTAAGCGAAGTAATACTTCTTCATATTGTTGCAAGGCGAATTGTGTATCGGCCCATAGAGTAAGAATACTCACTGGCGCATTATTCAGATTGAAGTATTTCAAATGAGCATTCGCTGCTGCCGGATCATTATTTCTTAGAGCCATATCAGCCAACATTTGTACAATCCAGCGTTGCTCTGTGCTATTAGATAGATCTTGTGATGTATGCAGGCGAGAAAGTTCTTGGTAGCTATCGTCTAATTGACCATCTTGGCTAGCAACGTCTAGGGCACAGGCTGATAGCACGATAAGGTTGGTTTTACCCAGCATGGCTAAGCAAGCACGTTTGGCTAAACCGGCATCACCTTGCACCATGTGAATATTGGCTTTTAGTAACCAGCTATTGGTATCTGCAGGGTTAAGCGCTAAGGCATCGTCTAAATATTTTAGCGCGCTATCAAACTGATGCTGGTGCTGCAGTACTCTGGCATAAAGATAGAATATTTCGGTTGATAGATTTTTGTTTTGCTTAATTTGTGTTTGCAGCCATATTTTAGCTCGGCTATAGCGATAATCAGACTCTCCGGGATACTGACCTTGTTCAATAAATTCCCTAACGGTAGTCAAATTAATAACTTCTTTTTGAGTATCCAGAACTTGCCAGTTGGCAATAACTTCATTGCCATCGACAGGTGTGTAGGGTGCGGCAATACTGGGTAGGTGTATACTAAAGATACAAACACCCACCCAGATTAATAAAGTTTTTTTTATGTTTTTTTGCATTTAAACTCCACACCGCCATCCTTGGCTAGTTATTTTCTTTACTTTTTATTGTGAATAAAAGGGATCTATTGAGTTGTCAGTAAGTCGTTATAAAAGTCTGCTGATATGACGTCGTTTTCTATCTCTAGGCCATTAAGCGTTAGCGGCTCAGATTCACTTGCTTGGGCAAATGCGTCACGACTTAATGCTGAAAACTTCACCTCTTGATTCATTTGAGGTTGTTCAGTCACTGTCGAATTACTGCTACTCTTTGTATTACAGCCTGATATCAGACTCATGCTTAGCAGAGTAACCGCCACAGATATATGCATAGTTTTCATCACCATACTCCTTATTTAGAACCTGAAATGGGTGTAGATAAGTAAGGGAATACATCCAACATCATGTTTGCGTTTACAGGTGCGCCATCAGTAAAAGCGACTTCACCCACACTTGCATCTTCGCTTGTGCATAAACCTAAGTCGGTATCCACTCCACCTACTGGAATCGGATAGCATAAGCGTCCCATCATTACGCGCAGGGCAATATCGACTACGTCGTCACCAGGTCTACGACCATTTGGGAAACCGGCTAAATCATTACCGACCACACCAAATGTTGATTGGTTAGCACTGGCGGTTGCATCTATTGCTGTGTTTAAACGTAACATTTCAGAGGGTGTTACCGTTGCAAGTTGGTTTACGCCCGGAAAGCCAGTTAAAAATGCAGTAACCAGATCAGTACGAGGAAAGTTCGTTGGCGCTAAGGTTTCAATATTAGCGTTTAGAGTGGTATTTACCGCATCCTTAAATAGAATATTTAACAATTCCGGTAAGCTTGGGTGGGTAACATAATCGGCAAACTGGCCATCATCTTTTGGCTGTGCCGTTGAAAATGTGTCTTTGTCTTTCAGGCCGATAACAAGTTCGTTCACTAGGGGATTACCTAAGCGAGACACTTGAGTTAACGCTCCTCCATTGACCTCTGTTTTACCAATGGTTGCATCTGGGTTTAGGATGCGAGCTTGCGGCAAACTGGCTGTTGTCCATGCGCCAATAGTACCGTTGCCTTCACCGGTAATGCACGATTTAGGTATTTCGATGGATAACGCTGTTACGTTCTTATCTAACAAGTCATCATTATCGCTAGACTGCGTAATGCCGCCGGGAAAGCCTTGTCCATCGCTGTTACCTGGAGCACTATCGCCTTCAACTGGTACATAGTTAACTAAATCAAATGTTTCACCTAGGTTAACCACAAAAGCGTCTTTACGTTGACCAACAAATACCTTACCTGGGTTTTCACAACCGAGTAGATTGAACTCGTAAATAAATTGATTCGCATAGCTAGCGTACGCTGCGGTATCGCCGAATGTTTTATTACCAATGTAATCTAATGGTTTATTAAAGGTTGAACCTAAGTTTGTATCGCTATTATTGATTAACGTAGATTGTAACGGGTTTTTTTGAGGTCCTGTTACTAGGGTAAGTTGATAAGATTCGATAAAGTTTGCGGCAGTTTGGTCTTGGGCAGTAATACCACCAATATTTTTAAGTGGTACAGCGATGGTGCGCTTATCACCTTCAGCGCCGACTTGTAGGGCTATACCTGCATTGTTATTGGGTAGTTGATTGGTAAATTTAAATTGGAAGGTTAAATCTTCGACCGCATCGCCATCATTATCAATATGAATGCTATAAACCGCTGCAGGATCCATTGCAAAATAGTTGGGGCCGCCGTAGGCATCTTGTAAGGGAATATAATTTGCAATGAATGTCACGTAGTCTTCGCGCTCAGCTTCATAGCTATTAAAGGCATAAAAGTCGGTTGAATCTAAGGTTGGGAAACGAGTAAGGTTGGGCGCTTCTCTATGGCTTGATGCCATAACACTTGCGCTCAATAAGCTATTGCAAACCAAGCCTGCAATTAACGATGCTTTAAATACTTTCATAATTCGGTCCTTTTATTCATTGTTATTAATATGTTCATAGTAATAAACGGCCGAGCTTCGAATCTGGATGCACTTATTTAAAAAAAGAATTAAATAAATTTTATTTCGGGTTTCATTAAGGAGAATACATAAAAAAAGCGAGTACATTTCTGTACTCGCCATTTTGATTTAATTTCAGTGTTTTAAGCGGCTAATTGGCTATAACGTCGCCAATGCTGCGGTATACAGTACCTTCGTAGGCAGGCCATTGGGTGAGCCATTTAATGGTTCAATACTAACGGCAAGCGCGACAATATCCATAGAGTCAAAGTCAGCATGTTTAGGTAACGACAGCTTGCCTGATTTGGGCAGTAGTCCCAAAGAAATCGGGTTCTCGATACCTTTAGCCACGATCCATAATTCAAAGTCGTTATTCGGCTCTGGGGTGAGCTTGCGAGTGGCGAGAACGTCGATACTATTTTCACCTACTTCAATCAGCCACAAGGTGTCTGCTTGCTCGGTTTGCATGACCGCGACTTGCTGTGGCAAAACAGCATCAGGGTTTTGTTTATCAAATAATACGATCGCCATCAAAATAGTCGCTGCTGTGGCTAGTGCAGTAACACTTTTCCAAGCGCGATTGAGCGATGTATTAAGCATAACAACGTTCTGATTTTTAACCTTAATCGGTTCTGCATCTTGTACGGAATCAAACATTAATTGTTCTTTAATCGAGTTCCATACCTTTGCATCCGGTTCAACAGGTGTGAGCCTTTCATTTAAACCATGTAACTGTTGTTCCCATAGCCAAGTTGCTTCACGCAGGCTAGGGTATTGCAGCATCAGTTTTTGAAATCTACGACGTGCACCACCGTGCAAGGTACCTAATACATATTCGGCTGCGAGTGCATCTTTGAGTTGAGGATTCAAATAATTCATAGAGCTAAGCACCTGTGTAATTTTTGCAAGCCACGACGGATTAAGCTTTTGACACTGCCTAATGGGATATCCAAATATCCAACGACTTCATGGTGTGATAACCCATTGTAATAGGCTAGGTGTATTGCTTGTTTCTGTTGTGTTCCCAGCTCACCCAGGCAATTATCCAGTTTGCTTTTATTGACTTCAGGTCCATTGTCAATTTGAAGGTCGGGTGCTGGTGGCTCATATTCTTCAGAAATTTGATCTTCTTTTCGCACCTTCTGATATCGCAGCATGTCTAGGGCACGATAGCGTACGATACTGATCATCCATGTGAGTACAGCGCCTTTACCATGTTGATACTCCGCCGCGTTATGCCAAATTTTTACATAGGCTTCTTGCAGTGCTTCTTCTGCTAATTCACGTCGTCCTAGCATTTTTAAACTAACCGCAAACAATTGACTACTCGTTGCATTATACAAACTAGCAAAGGCTTGCTTATCTCCTAGTGCTGCAGCACTGAGTAGTTCCAAAAGTGAGTCTTTATTCATCATGTTATAAGCTTTCTCGTAGGTTAGAATTATTAGTATTAAGAATGATACGTACATGTTTGGCTTTTGGATGCAAATTGGATGCAAAATCCGAGTCCGGCATCGTGCGCTTATGCACTGGTCTTGCTTAAAAATTATTATATTCATTGTGTGCAATACTGTTTTGAACAATATAATATTGTGGTGATTATTTAAAGGGATAAAACAATGATTAAGACGTGGACAAGTAAGGCAGCCGTTATATTTACCTTGGGTATAGCATCCATGGGGATGGCATTTAGCGTCTCAGCCGCAGATAAGGTTAGTGATAGTAAGAATGAAGTGCCTTTAGCTGTAACCGCGCAAGGGCAATTACCAGTTACGGCGAGTACATTCACCTGTATTCGTGATATGACGAAAGTACGTGGCTTTTATGTGGATAATTTAAAAGGCGATCTTGAGGGCACGCTAGCGGTAGCGAACTCTGAAACGGGTGGGGTTTATCCCCCTGGTTCTGTTGTGCAGTTGGTGCCTGGTGAAGTCATGGTTAAGCACGAAGTAGGCTATAGCCCTGTGACAAAAGATTGGGAGTTCTTTGAGCTGGATGTTTCGGAAGAAGGCTCAGAAATCCGTAAGCGCGGCTTTGCTGATGTTGTGAATCGCTTTGGCGGCAATTGCTTTGCTTGTCATATTCAAGCTAAGCCTCAGTGGGATATGGTCTGTGAAGATACCCACGGCTGCGAAACCATTCCAATCACCAAAGAAGTGATTGATTTGATTCAACGAACCGATCCACGCTGCAGCGATAATGAAGAGCTAACAGCGGGTGAATCTTACGAATTGTTCAAGCTTAAATTAAAAGTGGGTGTTGGTAGTGCGATTGGTTCAATGAAAGAAATGATGTAGTTGAACGATTCAGTGCTTGCTGCTTGAATCTGCAAAGGCTTATTAAGAGGGTGCATTAAATTTATCTAGCCACTCTTTTGGCGATAGCCCAGTTTTCTTTCTGAAGACTCGGGCTAGTGCTGAGCCATTTTCATAACCTACCGCATTAGCCACCAAGCCAACCGATTTATTTTTTTTCAATAACCCCTGCGCAACAGATAGACGCCAATCGGTAATGTAATCTCCTGGTGGTTGGCCAACAGTCGCTTTAAATAATTCAGCAAATTTTGAACGTGACATCGCCGCTATACTCGCAAGTGAATCTAAATTCCAATTCTCCTCAGGATGTTTATGAATTTTAACCATCACATGGGTTAGTTGTGGGTGTGAAAGTCCCGCAAGCATGCCATGGGCGACATCACCGTCTTTAAGCACTTGCCTAAGTACTTGTATAAGAAAAATATCACTCAAGCGATCTATCATTGGCTGCCTGCCGCAGCGTTCATTAAAAGCCTCTTCAAATAACCAATTAGCACACTGTCCTAAATACTCAGAATCGGCGATATCAAAATATAAAAACTTAGGCAGAGCACTCGCTAGCGGATTATTAAAACCATCATTGTAATGAATATTGGCACAGACCAATTCGGCTTGGTCAGATTCATTGGCAATAATTCGATGATGCGTCGCTTGTGGGAAAAAGATAACAGAGGGTCGATCGAATACTTTTTTCTCACCCTTATCATCCATTAGCGTTAGCGTGCCAGAGCGTAATACATGCAAATGCCCTTCACTCTTATCGCTGGAACCAAAAGGCTTTATACCGCACATACTGCCACTGAAAAATACTTGAGCATTCATAGAAAAGCGAAGAAGAATGTCTGATAAACGATCCATTTGATGGCCTCTAATGCAATAAAATGACTGAAATTGTACGATTCTGGACGATTTGAATCAAAGTATGGACTATATCATCCCACTTACCAGCAAGAAAACCGTAATCTAGCTCCACTGACAAACGTTCTATAAAACAAACCCAACCTTAAGTGGAGTAATACCTATGAATCTTTCTAACGCAATTAAGTCTGTTTTTACCGTTAGTGCATTAGCGCTGAGTAGCCTGACATTTGCATCTGATATTGATATGAATGCTGATGAAAACGATGTCGCGATTAGTGGTTACGATACCGTTTCGTATTTCACAGACGGTAAACCGACTCACGGCAGTGCGCAATATACGGCAACGTATAAGAACGCTATTTATCAATTTTCGAGTGCTGAAAATCGTAATAAGTTCCGTGCAAATCCAGAATATTATGCACCTCAATACGGTGGTTTCTGTGCCATGGGTGTTGCCCTAGAGAAGAAGCTGACGGTTGATCCAACAGCTTGGTACATTGAAAACAACAAGCTGTACTTGAACTTAAACAAGGCTGTACAGAAAAAATGGCTTACAGATGTCCCTGGCTATGTTGAAACGTCTGAACATAACTGGCCTGAAATTAAAAACCTAAATGCTACTGTTTTAAACGAAGGCTAATTTTTTCAACGATCAGTAAAGGAGCTAAAGATGAATAAAAAACTCATCGCTAATGCTGCTTTACTGGCTGTTTTAGCAGCCGGTACTGCAGCTCCTGCACACGCAGCAGGAAAAGAAAAATGTTATGGCGTCGCAAAAGCGGGCCAGAACGATTGCAGCAATCTTGCTGGCACGCATTCCTGTGCAGGACAATCGACGGTCGATAATGATCCTGGCGAATGGAAAATTGTTGCTAAAGGAACCTGCCTAGAGTTAGGCGGTTTGAAAAAAGCAGATGCTAAAAAACGTTATAACGAAAGCCGTTCGTAAAGAACGAATTGTATCACCCTAAGGTTGGGAGAACTTTAATGAAGTCGATTAATGAAAGCTCAATAATGATTGGTGTGGGGTTACGTCATCAACATTATGCTGATGCTTTGTCTCAGCCTTATGGTGCTATTGCCGATGAAAAAATAATTGATTTTGTTGAAGTGCATTCTGAGAACTTTTTTGCACAAGGTGGTGCGAGTCGGGCGCTCATTCGTGAAGTTGCTCAGTGCTACCCAGTAAGCTTACATTCAACCGCATTAGGGCTTGGCTCTTATGCCCAGGTTAAATACGATTATTTGGATTCGTTAAAAGAATTAATCGACGTTGTTAATCCTTTTTTAATGTCTGATCACGCTGCATTTTCTTGGACAGAGTTGAATGGAAAAATACAGCACGCGGGTGATTTATTACCCATTGCCTTTAATCAAACAACATTACAAGCGATGGCAAATAATATTAATGAATTACAGCAATCAACAGGTCATAAAATACTGATAGAAAATTTATCAGCTTATGTACAACCCACAGATTCAACATTTTCGGAAACAGAATTCTTAGTCAAACTGACGGAACTCACACAGTGTGGTTTATTGGTTGATTTGAATAACTTGGTTGTTAATGCGAATAACTTTTCATCAGACAGTGAATTTGAATACGCTAAAAATTGGTTGCAAGAAATACCGCAAGGACTAATTGGTGAAATTCATCTTGCAGGCTATACGCCCGTAGATTCTGGAGAGTTTGTGATTGATGACCATAGCCAGCCTGTGAGTGAGGTTGGCTGGCAGTTGTACAAACTTGCTTTGCAGCGATTCGGTGCGATACCAACGCTCATTGAATGGGATAACAACTTACCTCAGTGGGATGCTTTATTAAATGAAGCAAAAAAAGCCCGCACATTAGCGCGAGAGGTATTAAATGATGAATGAGCAACAACAATTAATGACCGCCATACTTAAAGCTGATTGTTCATTCGACATCGATGAAAAAGGCTTGGCTGTTTATAAAAGAAATCTTCATGCTAATGCAATGAGAGCGCTAGAGATTAGTTTTCCCACCGTTGAGCAATTGCTTGGTGCTGAGTTATTTGCTTATTGTGTCGAGCAGCTGCTATTAACTTCACCTCCTGGCTCGGGTGATTGGGGAACCTGGGGACGTGAATTTTCTGCGCTGCTGTCTCAGTTGCCTGCGCTTGATGATTATCCGTATGTTGCGGATATGGCGACGTTAGATTATTCATTGCATGTTTTAAATCGTGCCAAAGATTTTTCTGTTGAGCTTAGTTCGATGTCTTTGCTAGCCAGTCATGATCTTGATCATTTAAGAGTTGTGCTTAATCCAGCGATTAACCTATTAGTTTCAGATTATCCTATTTTGGATATTTATCAGGCTAATCATATGAATGCGATGAAATACCTAACTCGTGCAAAATTAAAAATGGCCGAGGGGATAGGCCAGCAATTATTAGTATACCGGCCTCAATTTAAAGCTAAGGTGCGCGAACATAGTATTGAAGAGCAGTACTGGTTTGAACTTATTTCTGAAGGCCTATCAATCGGTCAAGCCTTAGAGAAGATGAGTAGCCAATTTCATCATAATGACTCTGCCTTTTTATTTGAAGAATGGCTACCGAAAGCAATTCAAGAAAATACGATCAGCCGCATTGAGACTATTTAAATAATGAGCGCTAAATAATTGAAGCTATCTAACTATGAGAGGAAAAACCATGAATAATCACAATGGAAAAATAACGTACTTAATTTCAGAATATGATGCCATATCGAGAAAAATAGACATTCTGCAACCGCTTGCACTATTAGCGGCTCGGCTTTATGTCGCTTGGGTATTCTTTGCTTCAGGCTTAACAAAAATAAAAGATTGGGAGACAACGTTATTTTTATTTGAAGAAGAGTATTCAGTACCGTTTATCCATTTTGAAATAGCCGCTTGGCTGGGAACGGCAGGCGAACTTATACTTCCGATATTATTGGTATTGGGCCTATTAGGGCGATTTTCCGCGCTGGGTTTGTTCTTTGTTAATCTCGTTGCCGTGGCTAGCTTGGAAGCAATCGCGCCAGCCGCTTATACTTTGCATGTTTTGTGGGGGTTATTATTAGCTCAAATATTTATCTGGGGACCTGGGTTTATCTCAGCCGATAAAATATTAATTAAGCGTTTAAACCATTAAACGCTTAAAAGATTTTCTTGTAGAAAGTTAATCAGTAACTTCACTTTACTCGCAAGATATTTATTTTGCGGGTAAAGCGCCCAAATTCCTTCCTCTGCTCTTTGCTGTTGCTCTAATAAGGTAATCAGTTCGCCGTTATTAATGTGTTCGGCAATATAATATTCTGGTAGTTGCACGATGCCGATGCCTTTGAGTGCAGCATCTACTAACCCTAAACCACTATTACAACGCAGGTTACCACTGATACGAACTTTCTTATCGGCAAAAAGCCAAAAGTCGGCACTGCCTAATAAACAGTTATGCTGCTTTAAATCGTTGATCGTTTCAGGCTTGCCATGTTGCTCTATATAACTGGGTGAAGCACAGAGAAAGTGCTGCCGTGAGGAAATACGTTTAGCAATGAGACTCGAATCATTCAATTGACCTAAGCGAATGGCGAGATCAAAACCTTCTTCAATAAGATCAATGCGCTGATTACTTAGCTGAACCTCAATTTCTACTTGTGGATATTGTAGTAAGAATTGATTGATCAAAGGAATAATATGACGTTCACCATAAGTCACGGGAGCCGAAATTCTGATCTTTCCTTGAGGGGTCGATTGCAAGTTAGTGAGCGAGCGCTCAGCTACTTCTAGCCCATCTAAAATACTGCGGCATTGTTGATAAAATAGCTGACCTTCTTCGGTAAGCGTCACTTTGCGGGTAGTGCGGTAAAACAGCTTGGTATTGAGGCGCTGTTCTAATTCACTTACCTGACGGCTGACTTGAGCTGTTGAAATTAATAATTTCTTTGCCGCTTGGGTGAAATTGCCGCTTTCTGCAACGGCAGTAAATTCGCATATCCCTTGCCATTGCATACTATTCATTGGAATCCCTGCTTAATTTGAGCGCATGATTAAATGATACTGTTACAGCTGTGTAAAAGTAACTTTCAAATTAGCTATATTATCATTATTTGAGAAACAATTATAATAGTCTTATATTAA
>TARA_B110001454_G_scaffold219201_1_pt1 | contig 66986 bp, 65 predicted proteins | sample TARA_B110001454 | Tara Oceans TARA_B110001454 (sample SAMEA4397004) | marine metagenome | biome: Polar Biome; feature: [MES] marine water layer (ENVO:01000295) within the mesopelagic zone...; material: water (ENVO:00002006), including particulate matter (ENVO:01000060) such... | reverse complement strand
AGTTATGCGGGTAAGAAATGCTGAAGACTTTCAACGAGTTAAAAACTTGGGAAATAGCATTCTCCCTCTCCGCCATTTACTCTCTCGAAAAATCAAGTCCCTGAAATTAAAATCAAAAATTATTAAATGCTTCAAGTAATTGAAAATACTGATTCGAAGTAGTCCCTAGTTTGTCTAAAGGTTCAGAACGGATCCCAATATTTCTGTGCATTTCAAAATCTTGCTACAGGTTCTTTCGGAGGGTGCTAATTCTGAGAAAAAACTAGATTCAGAATTTTCTGAACGGTTTTTAAATTGGGCCCCTTTAAAGAAACTCGAAAATTTTGCGATTTTATTAAAAAATTAATCCGGGAAGGAAAATTTCAGTGTTCACAAAAGTGCTATCTGTTGTGAACGCGATGAGATCCATTAAGAAGGGGTTTAATCCGCAAAAAAAGAAGCATGGTATTCGTCTGATTCAAATATGAGGTCATCATTCTCTTTGGAGATCCCTATTATTTTTAGATGAGATCTCATAAAATCCAAATCTGCATTTTTATTTGGGTCAAGGATTCTTTCGGCATTCACCGAGCCACCAATTTTGACTGAGTGATTATTGTTGATGAGGTATCGACAACTAATATCTCCTTCAACTCGTAATGCATGATCATTTCTATGAAGGTGTAAAATATTATCCACCTTTAAATTCCCGCCAACCACGACTTCGCCCGAAGACGACATATTGGTAGCAGCCATATTTCCAAGAACAATAATATTGGAACTTTCATCCCAGTCAGATAGATTACCTTGTATCGATAAGTTCCCAGTCAGAAACAACGAACCGATCTCGACAAAAATGTCGCCTTGAACGCTAACTGACCCATTTCTTAAAGCAATTTCTCCATTTTGGAATCTCGTCTTCCCTACTTCGAGCAATGCACTCGGTTCTTTTTGGTTTTCTCGCATAGCTGTGAGTAGAGAGTAGATAACGACGGAGTCACAAAAAGGCTGTTGCTTATCTTTTGGAAAGTAAGGTAATCTTGTAATTTCACTGAATAGATCTTCGTAAGTCTGCGGATAGTTGAAGTCTAGTAACCAAGCAAGTTCAGTTTGATTCAAGCTACGATGGTTCTTGAACATCTTTACGCTCGAAAGATTTGTGATCACATTTTTAAGAGATTCTTTAAAAGATCCTACATTCAGATTCATAGACTAATCTTTTCATAAATGTCTCCGTTTGTATAGAAAGGAAATGCTAGTTACCCACCTAGCCCCGGCCTTTTCGTTCAATAAAAAAAGCACCACCATTCAATGTGAACAAAGTCAAACAGAGACCTCTGGGAAATGGATGGTCCCCGTTAAATGATTTAAAAATATGTTTTTTCTCCGGTGGTCATAAAGAGTATCGCACACCAGGACGCTACCAGTTTCGAATCAAACGACAAGACGAGGGACTCATCGCAACCACACCATGTTTCTTGCTACAGATTACTACAAGTTAGTTGAGAGCTGAAGAAATTCTAAAGACTTTTATTAGAATTTTTGAAAGCCGTTTGATTCGTGAAGAAGGGTTTAGTCAGCGTGCAGTTGACTTCAGCCAGATCAGAACTTCATCTGCATTTTTATCAGGTGGAAAAACTGGGTAAAAAACTTTTTGGATTTTTCCATTCTGAATGAAAAACGGCTCGTTGTTTTGACAGTTTATAGTCGAAGCTAATGAGCCGTTAAAGATTTAAAATCTAGTTACATTGATTTGTCTTGCCAAGAGGCAACGGGTAACCTTGTACAACCCAAATTACAGAATATTGGCCGGGAGCAAATTCGAAAAACATCAACTGAGTCGGTTTTTCTGTGCCTGTAGAAACCGCTAGGATACTACCACCTGTAAAGCTAGTGATATCAGCTATCGTGTTGATGATTTTTGTATCGTCTGCATTGAAGTCAGCCGCCGTGAAATCAGCCGCGCCTACGATATTGTAAGTCGTGCTACCTTTGAATGGTTGACCGTCTTGATCTTTGCCTTCGATATCAATGGCGATAGTTTTATCAACTACTTTGTAAGCTACTTTTAAGCTTGATTTTGGTTCACATGAACTCATTGTCGCAGGAACCATTGCGAATGATGCAGAAGCAAAGCAAAGTGCTAAGCCAACGAAAAATAATTTTGCTGTAGATACCATATTGGACCCCTTTTCTTTTGGTTTAAGATGCAAATATATTTCAATGGACGAAAAGATGAATAGCAAGAAAAATACTTTAAATTTTTTTTCTGGGGAGGATGGCCACGCATGGTAAACTTTGAACTTTTGTCAAAATGGCGACACACTCTTTGGATATGAATAAAAGTATATCGATGAAGCGGTTAGCAAGTGTGGCCAAACCTGAATACTCAACCCTGGGTTGGGGTTTGTTTTTCTTAGTCATTTCCAGTGTTTCTTCCCTTGTGTATCCCCAAGTAATACGATGGATGGTTGACAATGTTTTGCAAACCAAACGAATCGATTTATTGTGGTGGTCCGTTGGTGCTCTATTCATAGTATTTATTCTTCAAGGTATCACTTCCAGTGTGCGTTATTACCTGTTCACTTTAAGCGGTGAACGAATTGTCCTTAAACTGCGCCAAAGATTGTTTGGAAATTTAATGAACCAGGAAGTCTCCTTCTTTGATTTTCATCGCACAGGTGAATTGATGAGTCGCCTAGCTTCCGATTGCACGACATTGCAAAATACAGTCAGTGTAAATATATCGCAAGGGCTAAGAAATTTGGGGCAAGTAATCGGTGGCCTTGGGTTTATGTTTTATACTTCATGGCAGTTAACAGCGATCATGTTTTTATTAATACCGCCGATTGCGTTGTTCGCCGCAGTTTACGGAAAAAAAATTAGAGCGCACTCAAGAAACCTTCAGGAAGCCGTCGCAAATTCCAGCATTGTGGCAGAAGAAACTTTGTCTGGTGTTAAAACTGTAAAATCATTTGTTCGAGAATCTTTTGAAGTTCAACGTTACACTTTGGCTTTGGATCATGCTCTATTCTTCGTGCGCGCACGCATTAATGCCATCACGATATTTATGATGGTGGCGATGGTTGTTGGGTTTACTGCGGTCTGTGTCGTCCTGGCCTATGGCGGCTATCAAGTGATTGACGGTCAGATGACCGTGGGTGATTTAACTCAATTTCTTTTGTACCTAATGTTAGTCGCGATTGGTGTAGGAAGTCTGGGAAGTTTATGGGGTGACTTCGCCGCGGGCATTGGGGCTTCAGAACGAATTTTTGAAATTCTAGAAAAACAATCACAAGAATTGACTCAAGGTACACGCCCCAATCAGGTGCATGGAAAAATTGAATTCAAAAATGTGTCGTTTAGTTATCCAACTCGAAAAGACATAAAAGTTGTTAAGGATCTATCATTCCAAATAGAGCCCGGACAAAAGGTTGCTTTTGTGGGATCCTCTGGTGCTGGAAAATCCACAATAGCGAGTTTAATTCCCGGTTTTTATCCCATCGATTCAGGACAAATCAAAATTGATGGGCAGGACATTCAAACTTTGGATGTTTCTTGGTTGCGTTCCCAGATTGGTATTGTATCGCAAGAGCCAATATTGATTTCATCTTCTATTGAAGAAAACATCAAATATGGTCGTGAATCTGCTAACTCCGAAGAAATTGCCACAGCAGCAAAATCGGCGAACGCCTGGGAATTTATTCAACGATTTCCCGAAAAAATGGAAACTAAAGTGGGTGAAAAAGGTTTGCAGTTGTCTGGTGGACAAAAGCAACGTGTTGCCATTGCCCGGGCCGTTCTTAAAGATCCAAAAATTCTAATTTTGGATGAAGCCACATCTAGTTTAGATACGGAAAGCGAAGCATTGGTACAAGAAGCACTTAATAAACTGATGGAAGGTCGCACAAGCCTGGTCATTGCCCATCGGCTTTCGACCATAGTGGATGCTGATAAAATTTTCGTTTTAAACAATGGTGAAGTTGTTCAAAGCGGAAAACATGACGAACTTGCCAAAGATAAATCAGGTATTTACTATAAACTGTTACAAAAACAATTCTCTGGAGAAACCGAATGAGAAAAATTCTAAGCGAATCAAAAGTCGCACCCAAAGCGCAAGAAGCAATGGCCAGTTTTTATGCGCCTATCATTAAAGAAATCGAGCAAGCCATTCAAGACAATGAATGGGTCGTCGTTGGTATGGCTCACAATGTTCCAGTTAAAAAAGCCCGCAAATTTCTAAAAGAGCGAGATATCAAATATAAATACATTGAACATGGAAATTATTTTAATGGTTGGAAATTAAGATTGGCGATTAAGTTATGGAGTGGCTGGCCAACATTTCCACAAGTGTTTCACAATGGAACTCTGATTGGCGGTTTCAGTGATTTAAAAGCCTACCTAGCAAGTAAGTAGGCTTTTAAAAAGAATTATTTTGCCGAAGCAGTGCCGATATCGCGAGGATCGGCCACTGCCGTAAATTCAGAGTTGTTCGTGTCCATTGACGCCGACATAACTCGACAAGGGATTCCGCCCAATTCAATTTTGTAACCCATGTTTTTAAGTTTCTCTAATTCTTTTGGTGCCGGTCCCGGTTGTTCGATGAACAATGTGTCGGGTTGCCACTGATGATGAACGCGAATGTTCTTCACAGAGCTTTCTAATGATTGTTTGAAGAATAAGTGATTGAAAATGGTTAAGGCTGTACAACTGATAATGCGCGTACCGCCCGGAGCCCCCACCGCCATCACCGGTCTACCTGTTTGATCAAACACAATGGTTGGCGACATACTAGAAAGAGGAGTTTTAAATGGTGCAATCGAATTAGCATCTGATCCTACAGCTCCGTAAAGATTAGCAGCTCCAGGTTTAGACGAAAAATCGTCCATCTCGTTATTCATCACGATTCCCGTGCCTGTCGCCACAGCCCCCGAACCCATCCAACCGTTAATGGTTTGAGTTGAACTGATCGCATTACCTTCCTTATCAAGGAATGACATGTGCGTTGTTTCCGTAGATTCATGTTTTTGGTCTACATTTCCGAAACGAACTTCGTTGGCGGCGCGGGCTTTATCAAGTGCGATTTCCTTTTTACGCTGATTCAAATAAGTATCAGAAATCAATTGAGTCATTGGAACTTTCACAAAATCAGGATCACCTAGGTACTGTGCCCGGTCTGCAAACGCCATTTGAAACGCGGAGGCCTGATAGTGAATAACTTTTGCTGTGTTCATATCCATCGGCGTCCAACTTTCTTTTTCTAACATTTTAAGAAATTGAACGACGTGAATACCGCCAGAACTTGGTGGCGGCATAGATACAATTTTGTAATTCAGAAAATTAGATTCAACCGGTTTGCGCGCAATCGTTTTATATTTTTTTAGATCCGCCGCCGTTAGAATTCCCCCATTTTTCTTTAAGAATTGAACCATTTTTTTTGCGGTTTCACCTTGGTAGAACTCTTTTTCTCCATTTTTAGCAATGGCTCGTAAAGTATTCGCAAGATCTTTTTGTACCAGGACATCGCCCACTTTATAAGACGTGCCATCTTCTTTAATAAATATTTTTTTCGAATCTGGAAACTTGGCTAGTACGTCATGTCTTTCTTTCAGTGCTTTTTCTAGATCGGGATAAACGAAGAATCCTTCGTCGGCCATTTTGATTGCGGGTGCTACCACGTCGGCCCATTTCATTTTTCCGTATTTTTTGTGAATTTCCCACAGACCCTTAACTAGACCGGGAACTCCAACCGAAAGGGCGCCGTCTTTAGATAGATCGCTCAAATAATTACCTTGTTTATCTAAGTAAATATCGCGAAATGACTTCATTGGTGCACGCTCGCGGAAATCAATCACTACGTTCTCTTTAGATCCGGCTTGATGGAATACCAAAAACCCACCGCCGCCAATACCGGTAGAATGAGGACGCTCGACTGAAATACAGAAAGAGGCTGCGACAAAAGCATCAATCAAATTGCCACCTCTATCAAGCACATCGGTAGCTGCTTTTGTCGTTAGAATACCTTGAGTAGCTAAAGCATATTTCTTGCCCGTCATCACAAAATCTTGTCGATGAGGTTTAGCAAAATCAGAAATGATTACTGAACTTTGCGGAGTTTGGGTTTTCTGAGTGCTCGAGCAGCTAACTAAAACAAAAGCGCAGGCGGCGAAATAGGACGATATTTTTAAAAATGAGTGTCTCATAGTATCCCTTTATTTAACGAGTTGAATGTCTTTGTAAAAATTTTTAGTTAAAGAAAATGTAGTCTCTCTTTTTTCTGTAAAAGAGTGATCGATCGCAAGCTCTACGTACTTTGTATTGCTACCAAGCAGCGGCAAAACCGCGCGGGTCCTGTCTTCGGGAGTCAGCAAGTCGTTCTTAGCTTGCAACACTAGTCCCGGGCGCTGCCAGTGAAGTGGTGCCAATGCTTTTGGGTAATCGTAGCGATTTTGAATCAATTTGAATTCATCGCACACTTCGGTATGTGTGCGATGAAAGAACATATGTGGATATTCTTTCATTAAATTCTCTGCTAGTTCTTCGATTCCTTTACCCAACGGAATTTGAGTGAAAGGAGAGTACAAAACTATGGAAGCTAGGTCGTTCGCAAAGTGCGGAAGTAAATTTAACGAAACAAATCCGCCCCAACTGTGCCCAAGAAAATGAAGTCGTTTTAAATTAAATTCTTTCTTTATATGCTCGACATAGTTTTTCGCGGTGATCAGCGATTTTTCGAAATAGAATTTACCCAGTGATTCGCCGACGCCTTCGTAGTGATGAACAAAAATATTGGCCTTGGTATTTTCGAACAAAAAATGAGCTAAATCTTTGTTGCGATTTTTTTGAGATGGAAAACCATGAAATATAAAGATTCCATCGCTAGAATGTTGATCGTAAGTATAGTTGAAACAGGGGCCAAATTCAGGCAAGCAGCGAAACATCGTTAAAATATTTACCAATTCGTTTCGCTTTGGTATCCTATTTTTCATGAAAGCACAGAAGTCTAAATGGCTTTATTTGAAAATCGGTCTTTATGCGATCCTTCTCTATTCGGTCATCTCGATAATGCAATACGTTAAGTCCCCGACATTTTCCAGCAATGTGGATATGGTTATGGGGTCACCGTCGCAAGCACGAGTGCTTACCTGGTGCTCAAATTCTGTGCAAGTAGTGTTTGTTGTCCCAGGTGAGCAAACGATTCGGGATCCAAAAGTGATCGCTGAGCTCTGCCATCTAGCGTATTCTAGTTACAATTCTGATGAAGTGGCCAACCTACAGTGGTCCCCTTTCATGAAAGCCATGAACGAGAAGGGCGAAGAGATTGTTTTAGAAGCCTCACCCACCCATAATTTTGTAAAACAAGGCAGCTTGATCTATAAAATGGACGGTCTAACTAACAAGTTAACCGCACTAGGTATCAAGGTCGACTAAGGGATAAATCCCAAGGAATCGATTCTTGACTTCAAAAATCAAATCTACTAATTTCAGATTTCCGGTTGTTCAGGAGTAGCTCAGTCGGTAGAGCAAGCGGCTGTTAACCGCTTGGTCGGGGGTTCGAGTCCCTCCTCCTGAGCCATTTTTTACCGGCACGATGAAACCACCTCACGGTGGTTTTTTAGTTTTTTACCCACTCTCTATTTTGTAACAACAATGTCTTTTTCAAACAAGGCATCGGTCGCAGCACCAATGGCTTTTACATTCGCCTTAATGCCGTTACCTTGCATGTCCGCTTCGACCAGCATGAAGTTATGTTCTTTCGAAGCAGCGATTCGTCTTGGATTTTCCCAACTTTTTCCGCCAAATATGTAGCTGTGGTAGGGGCTGGCTGTTAATTCAAATGTTGGATAACCTAAGAAGCTTTTTTCTACCGTCGAGATTTCTGAAAAGTGAACATCGCCGGAAACAAAGACCGTGGTGGATTTGCTTCCTTTAACGTCTTTTAAGAACCGTTCGAACTGAACCGGATGATCACCGATAAAAGTTTCATTTACGATTTTCTTCTTACCACCCTCGCCGACTTCCACCAGACTTTGAAAAAATTGATCGCCCATCACTAACCACGCTGGTAGCGAGTTTGAATTTAATTGATCGATGATCCATTCGTGTTGTTTCTTTCCCAAATGGCCATTGGGATCTTTCTGACTTCCAGGTGGCTGACGATAGTATCGTGCATCCATCATGATAAATTTTTGTCCAAACAAAGTATATGCCGACGAAACGCCGCCAACCCCTTGTTTGAAAACGCCGTTAATATCAGGAGCGTGGAAAAGGGCTTTGAAAATTCGTTTAGAAGAATCTTTACCCGAAAAATTAATGTCAGAATTATTCGTTCCCATATCATGATCATCCCAGTTAGCAATGATTGGGATTAATTTTTGACTGCGGAAGATTTCTAAAGTTTGGAAACTATCTATATAACGCTGCCAAATTTCCCACTCTTGCATTTTGTGAGTCGGCGATTCACGTTTTACAAATTCAAATGAATCAACGTAAACGACATCTCCGTTCATGATGATAAAGTCAGGATTGCTTTGGACAACCTTGTTCCAAATTGTTTTACGGATCGTAGCAAAACGATTGTCATCGGCCTGACAAGATCCCACTACAAATTTAAAGTGACGTTGATTTAGATCCAGCGAACGAAACTTCCTATAATCCATGGCTTGATCGAGGGGGTCTGCTACCTTTTCGACAACATACAGACCGTAATCCGTGTTTGGAACTAAATCGGTAAAATGAAACTTATCAATTTTCCAAAAAGTATAGTTTGCTTGTTCAATCACCTGGTAAGGTTGAACCCGCTTAAGTTCTTTGTTATTCGCATCGGTCAAAACATAAGTATACGTTTTATATCTTGGCGAGATACTGGCGAAATAGGCTTCCGACGCGCTAGTCGGCCCTTGAATCATAGCGAATCGACCGAGTGGCATATACTCGCTAAACGTGTTCGCATTTGGTAGTCGCATCGCTTCGGGATTAGCCGCCACATACTTGGCTAGCTGTTGTTGGGCGCAAGAGATAGATAGTAAACTGAGACCGATTAAAAATAGTGTTTTCATGGCGCCTATCACATCCAAGATTTTCGTTTCGGGCAAGCGCAATAGTTATTGCCGAGCCGTGTTTGTTTAGATAGAAATTTTTGATACCAAGGACAGAACTGTGGCAGTACCCAATATCTCGGCCGGTGAATTACAAACTCTAGCGGAAAAATTCTTAGACAAAGTCTTTGTTAAGGCTAGTTCGCAAAAATTTTCTATTGAGTCGCATTGGGATATAGATCATTTGTGTTTTCGTTCGGAAAGCATTGATGAATATGAAGCCTACCGCGACGTGTTTTCCGCCTTGGGCGAGCTACTGACCGAGATGAACGTGAACGGGCGCCCCATTGCGACGTTCGAGCTACACACACCGATCCAATACAAACAATGGCTAATTAAATTGATTGAATTGCCAGCGCCCAAAAAAGGTAAATCAGTCACCACGGGTTTTGAGCATTTTGAAATCGTCGTTGATCGTTCTCTAGAACAGCTTGCAAAACAATACGCAAAACTAGAATGGGACAAGTCAGGATTAGAAAAAACATTTAATCCTGAACTTGAATTACCGTTAGGCGACGCCGCAATAAAACTTCATAATCTCTCTTTGAAATCAGTTATCAATTTCGAACACCGTCCAAAAATGGCCATCTTAGTTTCTGAACTGAATCTACTTGAAATGTTTAAAGATCACGAACCTTTTATCGCGGGAACCGTTCCTTTAGCCGTTGATCTGCCAACAGCTGATTTGGATTTGCTGGTTACCTTCAGTGATGTCGCAAAATTCAAAGAAATGTGTCATCAGGGTTTTGCTCTGCTTCCTGAATTTGAAATTTCGATGGGTGAAATCAATGGAACTCCCTACTGCCTTTGCCGATTTGACTATCGAGGAATTCCCGTAGAAATTTTCTGCTCCGCCCAATCCACATTCAGGCAAAATGGATATTTACATTTCAACAGCGAAGAGAAGATCTTAAAATATGCCCGATCGACATGGACAAAAGAAATTTTGGAATTAAAACAGACTGGATTAAAAACAGAGCCAGCCTTTGCGCGCCTACTACAAAGTCGTGACGTAGACGCTTACCAATTCATTTTAGATTTACAGAAAAAATCAATTCAAGATTTACGACGCATTCTTAGATCTAGTCTGAACTAGATCTAAGCTGTCGCCAACTGCGTGTACAATTGCCATTCTTTAAGGGCAAAGTTAAATTCCGCTTTTGCTTTCTGGATGTTTAATTTCATTTCAGCCACTTGAAGCTGTAATTCATTCCATTTTTCTTGCGAAGAATTCTGCCAATCACGTTTGACCATCGCGTACTCTTCTTTGAATTTCTTAATCTTATTTTGCGTTTCTAAGATCTTCAATTTCAGGGCTTCTACTTTTTCAGTCGACACACCTTTAGCTTCTAACCATTTTGCTTCTGCGTTCAGTCTGGCTTTCAAAATTTCTTGCGCCGGAATTGTTTTCAATTTTTTCGCCATACCGAAAAGGTTCATCAATTGGATAGTCCATTTAGTTGGATCCCAATGATACCATTTGATGCCATTACGGTAGTCTAATTGAAATTGGTGATGGAAATTATGGTAACCTTCACCGTGGGTCAAAATAGCCACGATAAAGCTATCACGTGCCGAAATTTCTTTAGAATACGTTTGTTCCCCCAAAGTGTGGCAGAGAGAATTTACAAAGAACGTGCTTTGTTGAGTTAGGAAAATACGTAGTGATCCAAAAATAATCAGGCCACCAAGTGGCGCACCAAAACACAAACCAATTAAAATCGGCAGAACAAAACCCGTTCCAATGCTCCATAATAAATAATGTTTGTTTTGATGTTGAAGCAATTTATCTTTTTCTAAATCAGGAGCTTTGATTTCTAAATCCACTGAATCTTTGTAAAACAACCAGCCGATGTGCGCGTACCAAAATCCCTTTTTAATAGAATAGGGGTCTTTTTCAGTGTCGATATGACTGTGGTGGCGACGATGATCTGAAGCCCATTTTAACGCTGGTCCCTGAAATGCTGACGAACCGAAAAACAGCAACCAGAATTTCATGAACGTATTTGTTTCATAGCTTCTGTGCGCAAACAGGCGATGGTATCCTGCTGTGATGCTTAGATTCGTGATCGCTGCGAATACTAAAAACACGGCCCACATAGCCACGGTTGTATCGAAGAAATAAATATAAATAAAAAATAACGTCAAACCAACTATAGGATTCAACGTCAGGAACAAGGCCACCGGCCAATCGATTTGCTTTTTGATTTTCATATGTACCAACAGTGTGCCATTAAAAGGTTAGCCCATCAATAACTTAAGCCATTCGAGCTTATTTTTCGGTACTTGTTCTAGAGGCATGAACAACCCTGTTTTCAGTCCGCTTTCGGTGGCCTTTGTGCCCTGCCACAAGTCCGTTCTAAGCTGAACCAATTCTTTTAGAAGTTTAAAGGCTTTTAAATTATTGTTTTTCATGACTTTGATAACTTCTGTGACTGTCACATGTGGGATGGAATCATCCCAACAATCGTAATCGGTAACCCAACAGCACGGCAGATAGGCTAGTCCAGCCTCTCGAGCTAAAGCAAATTCTGGGAAATGGGTCATACCAATTATATCGGCACCTGCACTGATGTAGGATTTTGATTCCGCTTGAGTTGAAAAATAAGGGCCTTCAATACAAATGTATGTGCCTTTATAATGAGTCTGAAAATCAAACTTAGAGGCTACGGTTTTTAGCTTTTGTTCCATTACATCGCAGATGGGTTTTGCTAGCGAAACATGGCCAACTATGCCTTCGCCAAGGAAGGTGTGTTTACGAAACCCTTTAGTTCTATCAATATATTGGCTGGTGATGACCATATCTCCAGGTTTAAATTCTTTTTTTAAACTGCCCACAGCCGAGAAAGAAACGATCGCTTTAGCGCCGTGTTTTTTTAAGGCATAGATGTTGGCGCGATAGTTTACTTCACTCGGTAAATGTTCGTGATGTTTACCGTGTCTTGAAACAAAAAGGCATTCGTGTCCTGCAATGCGAACTTTTTTAAATCCGGAGGCACAATCACCAAATGGTGTGCTGCGATCAAGTTCCGCGACAAATTCAAACTCCTCAAAATTTTCAAAACCAGAACCACCAATAATTGCTAACATAAATCTCCCAAATTCTTGTGAGTGATAATTTTATGATCTAAAACCCAGGCCGTAACAAACTCGTTCGGAGTGACATCAAATGAAGGGTTGTATACTTTTGTGCCGTCCGGAGCCCAAGTCAATGACTCGCTAGAAGAATGAAACCCCGTTACTTCGTTAGAAATTCTTTCTTCGATCGGAATATTGTTTCCACTTGGACATTGTGGATCCACCGTAGTGCGTGGGCCAACTACGTAAAACGGAATTTTGTGTAGGTGGCAAAGGGCCGCTACGGAATAGGTTCCAATTTTGTTTGCAAAGTCACCGTTTACGGCGATGCGGTCGCAGCCAACGAAAGCTTTGGAAATTTTTCCTTGCCTCATCAAAAATGCAGCCATTGAGTCTGTAATTAACGTGAATGGAATTCTTTCCTTAGACAATTCCCAGGTAGTTAAACGTGCGCCTTGCAGAAGCGGACGGGTTTCATCTACATAAACGTGAATTTTCTTTCCCTGTTGATGGGCTTTCTTAATGGCTCCCAACGCTGTTCCTGAGCCAACGGTGGCTAAAGATCCCGTGTTACAGTGAGTAAGAATGTTATCGCCATCTCTGATCAATTCGGCACCTAACGTCGACATACCATCGCATAAAGTCTGATCTTCGTCGAAAATACGCAGAGCTTCAGCGACTAAATCATTTACTGATGAAAAGTGCTTTAGAACCTGATCAATATTGTTCATTAGGTTAACCGCCGTCGGACGAGCGGCTTTTAACGTTTGGGCATCTTTTTCTAGAGATTTTAAATCTTGTCCTAGCAGCGCACGATGTGCCAAGTAAAGACTAGCACTTACTCCAATAAGAGGCGCACCACGCACACGCAGCGATTTAATGGCTTCTACCATCTGATCTAGGCTTTCAATTTTTATCCAAATTTCCTTTTTAGGTAGAAGAGTTTGGTCTAGCAACGAAAATTCAGTAGTAGACCATTTTAACGATAGTGTAGCTAGTGATCTCATAGATTGTAATTACCTATTTGTGTGCGCAGATCAAAAAGTTCTTTGATTTCATCTGCCGGAAGTTCCTCAAGATTTATTTTCAAATTTTTTAATTCGATAGCGAGTTTCAGAATATAAGCAATATGTTCGACCCGTTCGATACCTCGGTAGGCTTCATCCAGTGTTTCGCCCCAGGCAACAGCGCCATGTTTTTGCATAATAAGCACTTTGTGATCAGGAAGGAACGGCTGCAAACTTGTACCCATATCATCACTACCAGGACGCGCATAGGGGACTATCGGAATTTTACCGGTCGCTAAAATAACCTCAGGAAGGCTTTTATAGGGAAGTTCTTTCATGTCACCAAATGCCAGAGACCAGGCGATCGCGTGGGGGGGATGGGCGTGAACGACTGCGTTTGCCGCAGGACAGTTTCGGTATATAGCCAAATGAAGCTTCCGCTCACTAGAGGGGGCGCCCGAAACCACTTTGCCGTCCAGGGAAATGCAAGCAAGTTCGCGATTATCAATAAATGCTTTGGTTTGCCCCGTCGGTGTGATCCAAATTGTTTGATCGTTTTCTTTAACGCTGACGTTTCCGTCTGCTGCCGCAAGAAGATTGCGATCGTGTAGACGCTGACAAACTTCGATGATTTTTTGCTTAATATTTCCCATGGAGACCCTTTAGTAGTCGATCCCCATTAAAAGTCAATTTTTTTGGCCTTTTTCTCTGTGGATTTAGTATTTTCTAATCCCTTTAAAATATGCCCAAAGGATTCCAGGTGATGTAGTTTCGGTTTCCAAAATAAATTGACACGATTTTGATTAGCTTCGGTGATTTCGCGTTCTCTGAGTGGCTCCGGTATCTCTTGAAGCAATTGGGAAAGACGCTTCTGATTATTGAGTTCGTAAGGGTACTTGGTTTCGATGGTCTTAAATATCTTTTTAGGATCAATTTTGTCAGCCTTCATCTCTAAAAAGAGGGCGATTGATTTTTCTGAGTCAGTGATACGTTCTTTGAGATGACGAATTTCGTGATTTACTAACTCGAGCTGCCTATGAAGATATTTTTTTTCATCCATTAAAAATTCAACATCTAAAGAATTGGATTTTGTGAAATGTTTTGAGTCCTGATTAAGTAAATCAATTATCCGTGTTTTATAATTTACGATGAACTGATAAACAAAAAAGAATTCTGAATATGAATTATTCAGCGGCAGAGCCACCAAATCGTTCAAGGTCTGGATGAGTCCGGCTCGGGTCAGCTTATAGCGGGGCGGATTTTTACGCCCCATCTTTTTTGCTAATCCGAGCCGGACCATATTCTGTAGGCTTCGCATTACTTGTGTATTGTGAAGGGGGAAGGGCTCGCTATCAATTTTCACAAACACCCAATTCGAAAATAGATCCATATAGAACCGTACTTCTCGCTGCCGGAAACCATCTAGCATTGAGCTAGAGTGAGCGGCAATTACAGAAGCATAAAAGTACTTTGAGTTCATAGTTTAATTACAATGTAACTAAAATTATAAATCAATAAAAATATATAAATATATATAAAAATAGTTATACACATTTCCACATGTTACATTGTAACAAATATATCCACATTTCCACATAGGGATAAAGTATTCTTTCTGCATGGAGGATCTGTGGATTCTGAAAAAATAAATGATCGCGGTGGTATTAAATCGATACTCCGATATGTCGGCTTATTTTCAGTGGTACTATCTGGAATTACGTTTATGGTGCAAGGTTGGAGCGAACTTACGGATTTAAACAAATACCTCTCTTTCTTTGGATTTGTCGCGATAATGGCGGGTTTGTCATTTCTGTTCGTCCGAAGGTTTGGCGATAAACTAACGGCAAAAATATTCGCAGTGCTTTCGGCATTAGGGATAACAACATTGTTTTCACAAATTGCGTCGATTGTTTATTCGTCTGTTAAACCTGGGGTCGCGGCAGTTCCAGAGGCATTTCGGTTCGCTGTTCCCGCTTCTGAGTTTATGGTGATCGGTGTTGTAACAGGACTCGCTTTGATACCGATGGCACTCGTCGGATTTCATTCCCTGATTAAGTCCCGGTTTGTTGAATCAGCGTTATTGTATTTAGCTTTGAATGCGCTTTTGATCTTGCCATTTAGAGATTCAGTTTGGAATTCAGGTTTGCTTTTATCGCAGTTCCTGATTTTATTTTGGGGATACAAAAGGTTCAAAATTCAGTTATCAATTGAGGATCGCTGGAATCGATTCGGAATGTTTGGATTGTTAAGTGCTCCGATCATCACTCTCATGATACGATCGCTCTATTATCCCGTAAACGAATACTATTTCGCTACTTTATTTGGTGTTTTAGGTGTGGCATTGGTGTTTGTGCCAGTCGAACCAACGACCCGAGATGAAAAAGAAATGGCATCTTTGTTTACTGGAATCGGCTATTTTTCTTTATTAGCGGCCTGGATATTCTTCACTGAACACACCTACTTTCTGTATGTTCGACGTCCGGAAATAGAGGCGTTCTTTAGTTTGTTACATCCGTATGTAGTGTTTGGTGGAATGTCTCTTATTTCGTATTTTGTTTATAAGGCCAAAGGAAAATCGTACTTATTTTATAAGGACGCCATTGTATTCTGGATTAATATTTCTATATGCAATTCTGTATGGAATACCAACAAATTTGAAACACACGCCGTGGGAATTTTAATAGCCATTGGGCTAGTAGTCTATTCGTACAGTAGCCACTTTAAATGGCTACTTCTATTGAGCCTATTAACCGTAATGTTGTGCTTGACATACTATTTTGATTTTATAACCGAACTATATCGGCGTTCACCATGGTTATTTTACGCCATTTCTGGAATCGGTCTAATATTAATTTCGGCCTTCTATGATAGGATCGTTAAGTTTATGGAACCTCTTCGACGTCGACGTGATTCGTTTCTAAATCGTGAATAACTTTTTCGTCGGGAGCGTTAAAAGTCTTTTTAGCCGCCTCGGCGGCGCCCGTTCCCAATTCAGGACGCTTAAGCTTAAACGTCTTGCTAATTCGAGCTTCTCGAGGAGATTTCAAATCGACTCCCGATGATACGCGTAAGAAATCCTCGGTAAGCTCGATGCGTTCAACACCAAATCCAGTTACGTCGCCAAGCATGTTAGCAACGAAACGCTGAAGCATGCTTATAGTTTCAAAATAAATATCTACGAAAGGGATATAGCGAAATATTTTAATAAAAAACATTTTGATTTCCCCAATACCAAGCAATGTCGCTGGAACCGGTTTTACTTTTAACTGAGGATCGTATATCCAGCTACTAATCAAAGTTCCAAATTTAGGTGGATCTAAGTGATAACCACGCAAGAAATAAATAGTTAGATGTGATTCTTCTTTCTTGTCACTGTAGTGAGCGCAGATGTATAGAACGATACGATCTTTCGTAACGTCAAAACCTAAAATAGGAAGTGGAATGACAGAGAAAAAGTCATCATTTTGAGGTCTGAAAAAACCTTCGAATGTTCCGTAAAACTTTTTTTGCCCGTCTTTTATTTCATATTCGAATTCAGATTGCAGAGGAATACTTTTCGGCAACGAGGTTTTCATTGCCGCAATTTTTTGCGTTACTTTAGTCCCGAAATCATTCAGGTCACTAGGTTGCAAACTGCACCCCGTTTCAAATGAAAAACTATACTGACACAAAAATAAAATTGCGAAAATAGTTAGGTAGAAGAATTTCATGGGATAGGTTGTCCTTCCGAGTCTTTACCTTTATACTCTAGAGAGCCTTTAAAACAAGATTCGCGTTGAGAAATTAGATTGTAATTTGTTAACATGGAAACTTGAATAGATTCCTGCTGACCGTTTTGAACGATCGCCGTGATTTTGTAGGCGCGCTGTTTGTTCAAGTAGAACGGAGTCGTTGCGTGAACTGTAATTTTTTCGGCATCAAATCCGTCTATATTATTTAAAATAAAATACTCGGAAATCTTGTGGCCCTTAGGGATCGTGATAGAAATATCGCCAATGAAATTTCCTAAATCACGATCGTTCGAGCTGGCTACAGAGCATTTTGATTTTCCAGCTTCAGAAGTCACTCGATTAGCTTTTCTAGTTAAGTTACCAAAGAAGTTTTCAAATGATAAAAATATAAACTCACCACCCAATTTGAATAAACCAAGATGGGTATTACGCCATTCCAATAATAAAGGAGGTAAATACTGACCTTGATCATTTAAAACCCAAAGCCAAATGCGGCTGGCTTGCTTGTGTTCAAATGTATATTTGACTGATTCGTAAACACATGCGCCAACGCCAGGAAAATTAACCGGGGCGCCGTTTTCTAGGCGACAGGAGTGGACTTTGATACCTAGCTCTTTCAACATCTTGTCGATGTCCACAATAAATGAACTAATAAAACGATAGGTTTTACTTGCCTCATTATAAGAAGTCGGCGGGGCATCGCCTGCCGTCGTCGGTGCCGCCAGTAATAGCGGCGATAAAAAAAGAGTGGCTAATAGCCAGCTCAAAAACTTCATTTAATGCACCTATTGTTTTTTAGATCTTAATTTAAAGTTACCTACGAACTTATTAACTGCTTTTGAATTGTAAGTGCCAGAAAATTCGCAAATGGCGGGCTTCAAGACAGTTTTATCTGGAGTATCCATGTCAAAGCCGCTTTTCCAAGCTGTACAGCTGCCTTTGTATGCAAATTTCCCATCAGCCAACTTTTGATCGAAATCAACAGTGATATCTTTGATACGCATATCGAACGAACCAAAGTTAATGCTGTTCACTGAAATATCTAACAACTTTTTATCATCTAAAGTGTTACAAACATCGTTATTAAACGAATAGTTTTGGCAAAAGCGTACTGTTAATTTCATTTTTCCCGCCGCACCAGTTTTGATTTTAGAAACTACGAACATTTCTTTAGTAGAGAATCTAACATCAGGAATAACCTTTCTGACTTGAGGATTGGTTTTTTCTTCATCTACAAAGCTATATTGAATCTGATCTTTAAACTTGATTAACGCAGAAATGTCTAAATACTTAAATTCGATGTCTGTTTTACTTTCTTCGCCTTTTTGAGTTGTTTTGAAGTCGACATCGATATCAAAATCAAACCTGGCTAGTACGATTTGATTTAAAATCGTAATTAGAGCTGACTTAGAAGCCGCATCTTGAGCATCCTCTTTTGCTTTGTTTGACGTTTTTGACTTAGCCGACTTTTTCACCACCGGAGTTCCATCGGTAGCCAAAGTTAGAACAGGTGTTGAAGCAATTAAACCGGCGATCAAAAGTTTAGAGAATGCATTTTTCATAAAGCCTCGCAAAAATATTTTGAACCGGAGTATATCTTAATTAGTTAAGTTTGTGTGATAATTCTTTTAATAAAACATTTATTTTCCAGTCATTAAACACGCCGCTGTCAACATTGTTGACACAAAAATTGTCACATTGAAAAGACATATTACAGTTTGCGATCGAAACACATCTGTGTAATGATTTTCTCAGATGCGTTCACCACTACTTATCGCTTTTTTATTTCTTATGGCTCTGTCTATGGCAGTCGTTCTGGCTGTTCCCAATTTCAAGAAGAAGTTCAAAGAATATTTTGTAACAGAACATCGCACGATTTTGGGTAAAGTTGTAGGGAATCTTCACCCCGGTTCTGAAACTTTTGTTATTCTAAAAATAAAACAGAAAGAAAATATTTTTGTCGAGGTTTATAAAGAGGACCCTAAAACTGAAACTTTACAATTTATGCAGAAGTTAGATCTGGGGCAGAAAAAAGAAGGTCATTTTACCTTTAAAAATGAAGCCACTAACCTGGTTTTTACCAATATCGATGACGACGAGAATCTAGAAATATTGGTCCCAGTTTTTGATTCCGAAATGACCGCTCGGTTATATACGATAAAATACAATGAATCGATAATGCAGTTCGAAGTCCTTAATTCGAATTAGTTACTTGCGGCTTGTAAGCCCCACCTTTGTCTAAGTGCAAGGTCACCCGACTTAGATAAAGAAGATCAAAAAAAGGCATTTCAAAATTCAAATTCGGCAGTGTGAGATTTATCATATAGAATATGATAGAATTCTCTCATCTTTATAAGTCTTATGACAAAAAGATACATGCTTTGAAGGACATAAATTTAAAAATTGAATCCGGCGAGTTTGTATTTTTAACCGGTCCATCTGGAGCAGGAAAATCGACTTTTTTCAAAATGATCACGGGTTACGATCACCCTACATCTGGAAAAATCACCGTCGGAAATTTTGATTTAAATGCAATTAAAGAAAGTGACCTATCAACCTATCGTAGAAAACTAGGCATTGTATTTCAAGATTTCAAATTGCTTCCTGATCGCACAGTATACGAAAACGTATGCTTGCCGTTACGTATCCAAAAGCATCATGAAAGCTTTATTAAAAAACGTGCGCTTGAAGTGCTAGATTTGGTCGGTCTATCAGAGAAAACCGAACAGTTTCCAGAGTATTTATCTGGTGGAGAACAGCAGCGCACTGCTATTGCCCGAGCCATCATTCATCAGCCGGGTGTTTTAATCGCCGATGAACCGACGGGAAATTTGGACCCTGAAATGAGTAGCAAAATTATCGATGTTTTTGAAAAAGTGTGCGCACAAGGAACTACCGTTGTTATCGCGACTCACGATCATGAACTAGTTAAACGCAAAAACAAAAAAGTAATCGAACTAATGAATGGTTCGGTTCATAAAATGAGCTTATGAAAGAATATCAACAAAAATCAATTCAGCGTGTAACTGCCATTTCCATTATCGGAGCGACATTTTCCGTAATTTTGGGATTCTATTTGATGTCTAAAAATATCAGCCATATTCTTTCGATCTGGGGGGAAAGTAATAAACTGATAGTTTATCTAGAAAGCGATTCAGAAAATTATATCAAAAGGTCGACGCAGTCTCGGTTAGAAAAAAATGTTTTGGTCGACAAGGTCGTGTTTTTTTCTAAAGAACAAGCGATTGCTGACTTTAATGCTCAGATTTCGGGATATATGTCGGGACTGCAAAATGACGGCGCTTTATTACAGGTTATCCCGCCCTATTTTGAAGTGTATTTGAAAACGGAAGGAACCCTGGATGAGTTAAATGCGAAAGCAAAAGCCTTGGCACTTGAAATCCGCGACTGGAATGGTATTGAAGACGTCTCTAGTGGGTCGTTGTGGACCGAAAAGTATTCCCGTTTAAGTCAGTCCGTTAATGCGTTCTTTGTTTTTTTGGGTTTAATTCTATTTGCACTATCTTTCTTTGTTGTATCCAGTTCGATAAAGTCACATCTATTCCAACGAGCGAAAGAGATCGAGATTTTGGAAATGATTGGAGCTACGAAATTCTATATCCAACGTCCGATATTTATCGAGAGTCTGGGAATTGTGTCTTTAGCTTTTGCCATCGGTTTGGGTGTGAATTCTGCGCTGTTCTTCTATTTTAATTCATTTTTTGAAAATCAGTTAAAGTTACTCAACTTGAATCAAGTGTTTCAGTTTTTTAATTTTTTAGAGTTGCTCATTGCTTTTGGTGTTTCTATAGGAATGGGTCTCTTGGTAACTCGATTGACTTTTAGCAGACTTTATCGGTTCCGCCACGCATGAGATGGATTTTGATTATTTTCATTTTTAGCGGATCAGTATTTTGTGCTACAGAGGTCGATGTGCAAAAACAAGTGGCCTTAAAGCAGAATAAGCTTATGAATATTGAGCTTAAACAAGATGCGCTTTTGCAGGACCTAATCAATATTAACAAAAAAATTAAATCACAGACAACAAAGTTGTCGACGGTTCAAAAAGAAGTCGAAATTATTAATGCTGAAATTAATAGGCAGAAACTGGAAATTAAAATAATGTCTAAACAGCTTTTAGAATCCAAGAAACGCCTGACTACAAAAATTAAAGCTATTTCAAAAATTAAATCTGGCAACCTTTTACAAGTGGCGCTTGTTCATTCAAATTTAGTTGATATCGAAAAAAGTGTTAAAATGATGGGAATCATCGCTAGCTATGACGTGCAGTTTATCAATGACTATTATGAAAAGAAACTTGAACTCGGCCGTAGCATTAAAACATTGGATTCACGCAATGAAGTTCTTAGGAAAAAAGAAGCGCACCTTGCCGAACAAAAGCTGATTTTGGAAAAAGACTCAGAACTGCGGGTGGCTTGGCTAGAACAAGTTAAGAAAACGAAAATGTTCACTGAGTCTGAAATTGTTAAAATGAAGAAAAACAAAAACAACTCTGGATTTGACGACCTAGGGGTGTTTGACATTTTCTCTAAAGATACGATTGTGAAAAACAAAGGCCGTTTAAAACCTCCTATGGATGGCGAAGTTTCGCAAACCTATGGCGCCAACGTCGTTGATTCTATCATTGTAAATAATTCTGGCGTGTTTCTGGCGTCTACGAATGTTCAGGCTATCAAGGCATTATTTAATGCAGAAGTTGTTTTTTCAGGAACGATGGATGGCCTTGGTAACGTTGTGATTCTTGACCACGGTGACAATTACTATTCTGTATACGGAAATTTAAATAGTATTTCAGTGAAGACAAAACAAATAGTCCGGACGGGACAGGTTATCGCACAAAGCGATTTTAGCCCCCTATTTGGCAGCAATGGATTGTATTTTGAAATGAGACATTACTCGCAGTCGCTCAACCCCCGAGATTGGATAAGGAGTTTCCATGAAAGCAACTAGAACCACTATCTTTAAATGCGTACTAGGCGTACTGGCGGTATCATCCGTCTTTCTAGTTTCATCTGCACAGGAGCGATACTCGGAGCTTCAAAACTTCAGCAAGGTTTTGAATCTGATTCAGCAATACTATGTAGAAGAGGTTGATACTAAAAAATTAATTCAAGGTGCGATTAAGGGTATGTTGAAGGAACTAGATCCACACACGAGTTTTATGGCAGCCGATGTGTTCAAAGAATTCGAGACAGAAACAAGTGGTGAGTTTGGCGGACTTGGGATCGAGATGTCGATTCAAAATGGCGTCTTGACAATTATTTCTCCTATCGAGGATACACCTGCTTGGATTGCTGGTGTTAAGCCGGGTGATAAGGTTATTGCGATCGACAAAAAATCCACTAAAGGTTTAAGTCTTGTAGAAGCATCCCAATATATTCGCGGAAAAAATGGAACGAAGGTCGTTTTAAAAATCGTTCGTGAATCAAGTCCAAGCCCAATTGACATTACAATCACGCGCGGCCAAGTAAAAATCAAATCTGTCAAATACACGGACATGGAAGATGGCTACGCTTATGTTCGCGTCACTAGCTTCATAGAAAATACAGCAAAAGATTTAGAAAAAGCTCTAGATAAGCACGTCGAAAAACATAAAAAAATAGAAGGTCTAATTATCGATTTGCGTCGAAACCCGGGCGGCTTGCTTGATCAAGCGATCAAAATGAGTGACCTGTTTTTGGCCGACGGCGTGATTGTAAGTACAATCGGTAGAAATAAAAAAGAAAAAGAAGTATCTATGGCGTCTAAAAAGGCGAAATTTAAAGAGTGTCCACTGATCGTTTTAGTAAACGAATACTCTGCCAGTGCGAGTGAGATTGTTTCCGGTGCCTTACAAGACAACAAGCGCGCTTTGATCGCTGGTGAGCGCACATTTGGTAAAGGCTCTGTTCAATCTATCGTTAAACTTCCCGATGGCAGCGGCTTGAAGTTAACTGTGGCTCGTTACTACACACCACGCGGTATTTCGATACAAGCAGAAGGCATTAAGCCAGATATTGAGATTGAAGATATCGAAGCCGAAGCATTTGCTAAAGCGATTATTAAGCAAAAAGGTTCACGCGAAAAAGATATTCAAGGTCACTTGAAAGGCGATCGTGAAGATCAAGAAGACGCGGCAGAAGGTGATAAAAAACAAAATATCAGCAGCAATGCGACCTCTTGGTGGAACGACGTATCGGCAACCAAAGATGAAAATTTGTCACCTAAAATGAAAATGCTAAAAAACGATTTCCAAGTGTATCAAGCCTTTAATTACTTGAAGACATGGAAGAGCTTAAAGGTTATGACTAAATGATGAATCTAATCACCCTACTGATCATGCTTAGTTTTACAGCTGTAAATGCCGAACCCAAGTCGGAATCTAAAAAAGATCAGAAGAAGGTAAAGGAAACAAACGTCGTGAAAAACATAGTCGAATCTAGCAAAGCAAAAAAAGATGGCGAAGTGTGCGAACTACCTAAATCAGACGCCGAGTTAAGAAAGTTATTATCTCCGGAGCAATATCGGATTATGAAAGAAAACGGTACCGAGCGACCGTTTGACAATAAGTACTGGAATAACAAACATCCAGGTATCTATGTCGATCTAATTTCTAATGAAGCTTTGTTCAGTTCTAAGGATAAATTTGACTCTGGTTCCGGTTGGCCCAGTTTTACCAAACCAATTAAAGATGAACGTGTGATAGAAAAGAAAGATTCGTCACACGGCATGACTCGAACTGAAGTTAGATCTAAAACAGCGGATGCGCATCTAGGCCACGTTTTTGATGACGGACCTGCGGAAACTGGTGGGTTACGCTTTTGTATTAATTCAGCGGCGCTGAAGTTTGTTCCATTGGAAAAAATGGAAGAAATGGGTTACGAAAAATTCCTTCCATTATTCGATAAAAAAGATTGGGAAAAAGCGAATAAAGAGCCTTACAAAAATTAGTTCCTTTGAGAATTCCTAAACGACTATTTCAGATATATACACTGGCCCAAGGCGATACGCTTTGGGATATAGGTTGTGATCATTCATTGTTAGCGCTAATTAATTTGCGTGAAAAAAAATTCTCTAAAGTTTATTGTGTCGATAAATCAAAAGCCTCGCTAGAAAAAATATCTCAAACGATGCGAATCCTTGATCCTTCTAGGATTGGTTTAGTTCTATCCGATGGCTGCTTGCTAAACTGGGAGGAAGTAAAGGGCACCGTTGTTATTGCAGGCGTGGGTGGCAATACCGTCTTAAAAGTTCTTGCATCGTGCCCGGACAACATTCGCGATCGCCTGACCTGGGTTCTGAATCCATTCACTAGTGTGGATAAGTTTACCAAGGAAATTGGTCGATTTTTACCAGAAACGCGCATGGAATGCTTTGAGGCCAAAGAAAAAGGTCGCGTTCGTCGTATATTTCGGTATTCCGCAGTTGAATAAATTACAGTGTGGTTGTGAGTTTCATTTATTTTAGTTAGTCTTTAATTCATGAAAAATATTTTATCTATTCAATTGGCGATTTTTTATTTTCTATTAACAGGATCGGTTTTTGCGGTTTCGGAAAACGACTTGGGAAAGATCTATTTCTCTGAAGTGGTTCCTTTGTTAAATGAGAAATCTAAGAGCGATTTTTTTATTGGAAAAGAGAACAAAAAGATTCACTATTTTCATTACGAAAGCGCGAACGCTAAAGGCGTATTGGTGATTTCTCCCGGGCAAGCGGAACCGGCTCTTAAATATGCAGAGTTAGTTTATGATTTAAAAGACGCTGGTTATGATATTTTCGTAATTGATCACCGCGGACAAGGTGCTTCTGAACGACTACTAGAAGATCCTGTAAAATCCCATGTGGAAAAGTTCCAGTATTATGTGGATGACTTAGCTACTTTTGTGAAAACCATCGTGCATCCGGAAAACTACCCAAATTCAATCTTACTAGGTCATTCCATGGGCGGCGCTATTGCGTCTGGTTTGTCTGCTCTTCATGGAAAACTATTTAAGCATATTGTTCTGTCAGCACCGATGATTCAGATCGAAACCAACCCATATCCTGAGGTTCTAGCGTTGGGTTTAGCTCATGTTCTAAGCGCCGCAGGAAAGTCTATTAGTTATGCTCCAAAGCAAAAACCTTATAATCCGGATGAAAAATTTTCCGACCAGAACACAACGCATAGTTGGCTTCGTTTTCGTTTGGAACAAGAACTATGGAAGATTTACCCACAGCTGCCGCTTGGGGGCACCACCGTTAATTGGGTGAAAACAAGCCTTGATTGGACTCTAAAGATCAGAAAAGTGAAGAACGTCTTCCGCGTGCCAACGACGTTATTCCAAGCTACTAACGATAAATGGGTGAAATCGCGTGGTCAGAATCAAATATGTGCAGCTAGCCCGTCTGTTTGTAAAATCACAGTCGTTCAAGGTTCACGTCATGAAATTCTATTCGAAAGTGATGAGTACCGCAATTTGATACTAACCCATCTAAAATCTCTGCTTTAAAAAGCGAACAAACTTTAGACGATTTGAAAATAGCGACGTAAATGGTCGCTTTGTCTAAATGTCTACAGTGGAATATCAAAATAGCTTAACGTAGAACTTTGTTTTCGAGAGGCTATTTATGAAAAATAAAATTCGTATTTTAAAAAGAATCATGTTCCTACTATTTATTGCGCTGGGATTAAACGCATTCACGAGCCCATCACAACACGATTCAATCATGTACGATATCACAGAAGGCAAAATTCAGGCGACTGAAGCCGACGGCTTGTTGACACGGCAAATGAATCAAGCTCAACAAGACTACACTGAAATGAATATTCGCTTTGACGCTTTAGCATTACAATCAGAGTCTACAGGTGATTCACCTCGCTTATCTGGTTTGTCGCAAGTTTTATACGTATATGATCAAGAAGTAAAAGCCGTTAAGCTTTACCAATTAGATCAAAAACAACAGAAGGCGTTCTTTACTCATTTAGCTTCTTTGAAGAAAGAATTCTACACAGCGCTAGCAGCGGTATCTGAACAAAAGTAGTTGCATGCACTTGTACTACATTCGTAGTAACACTTCCGTCTAAGTCTTGGGAATTTTCGTCGAGGCTTGAAAGTACATCGATCGCTCATCTTCAGGAAAGCTAGACTAGACGCGGATCTTAAGTCTAGCTCTTGTGATTTTAGTCTAGTGACTTCCTAGATCTTCATCCTGAAAAACTCCGTTAAAAAATAATCAAAGACTCAAGAATAGGAAAAAATTGCTCCTAATTTTTTAAAACTGTACTGAGGTCTCGTTTAGGCCAGGCAAAAATTACCCGTATAGGTAGGTACAACACAACATACCTTAACGGAGGGTAACTAAATGGGAATGAGAGTATCGACAAACATCGCGTCTGTAAATGCACAGAGACAATTATCAGGTAGCCAAAAATCGATTCAAAAATCGATGCAACAGCTTGCCTCAGGAAGCCGAATCAATATCGCAGCTGATGATGCTGCTGGATTGGCGATTTCTGAAAATTTAAAAGCGTCAGCAAGATCAGCTGCACAAGCAAAACGTAACGCTAGTGATGGTATCTCGATGATCCAAACTGCAGAGGGTGGATTAAACGAAATTTCAAACATCGTAGTTCGTTTACGTGAACTAGGCATCCAAGCCGCTTCAGATACAGTAGGTGATACTGAGCGTGGATTCCTAAATAAAGAGGTCGTACAGTTAAAAAGTGAGATGCAACGTATCTCTAACGTAACTACTTGGGGAAAAACAAAACTTCTAGATGGATCAACTCCAACTTTTGATTTCCAAGTCGGCCTATATAATGACAAAGAAAATAGCGTAATCTCGTTTGATTCTTCTGAAAATGAAGCAACACTATCGGCACTAGGTTTAGATGGCGTTGATTTTTCAACTAAAGAAGGCGCACAAGATGCACTAGATAGTTTAGACAGCGCTTTAAGTGGCGTAAATGGAATGCGCGCTAATTTAGGTGCGATCCAAAATAGATTGTACTCAACAGTAGATAACTTAGGTGTACAAGAAGAGAATATTTTGTCTGCAAATAGCCGTATCCGCGATACAGACGTAGCGCAAGCCTCATCTGAAATGGTAAGAAATAACATCTTACTTCAAGCTGGTACTTCGACTTTGGCTCAGGCAAATTCAAATAATCAAATGGCTTTAAAACTTATCGGTTAACCCATAGCTGGTAAGGTTACTGTTACGAACTCCGTTGCTAGCGCCGGGTGGTCTGGCGCTAGTTTTTATACGGAAAAAGAAGAGAGTCTGGAATAAAATTCCAAACTCTAAGGGTCATGATATTAATTTTCTTCGTTCTTTAGGTCTTTTGCGGAAACTTCTTTGATTTTTACAGTTTCCATTAGCTTCTTGATAACGTTCTCTTCAGTGATTTGATACGTTAAGCGGCTCAGAGTATCTTGTTTAGAGTAGAATTCGCGAATGCGAGCTTCTTCGATACCTGTTTGAGCAGCGTATTCCGCAAATTTGCGGTCTAAATCATCGGCTTTGCAGATTAGGTCATATTTCTTACCGATAGCATCGATTAAGAAACTAGACTGAATCATCTCGCCAGCTGTTTTTTCAAAATCTTTGTCCCATTTAGCAATGTACTCAGTCATTGTAGCTTCGTCCATTTGCTGTTGACCCATACGTTTTTTGAAATCTTCAATTAACATATTTTTTTGATCTTTAAGTAAAGAAGCGGGAACGTCTACAGGATTTTCTTTAACTAGTGCTTTTAACAAACGATTTTTGAAAGCGTCATCAATACGTTTGATTTCTGAACCTTCAAGATCGTTACGAACCACTTTGCGGAACTCTTCAACGGAAGCAACACCAGAACCAGTTGATTTTATGAATTCATCATTAATTTCTGGAAGTACTTTTGTACGTAATGCATTTAATTTTACTTTGAAAGTAACGGACTTCCCTTCAAGTTCTTTAGCATGATATGGAGTTGGGAATTTTAAGTTAAGCGTTTTTTCTTCGCCTACTTTCATTCCCACAACACCTTCTTCAAAACCTTCGATGAATTGTTTTGAACCAAGTTCTAATTGTTGATCAGTGCCAGAACCATTTTCAAGCGGAGCACCGTCTACTTCACCGCTGAAATCAATAACAGAAAAATCGCCTAATTTAGCAGCGCGAGGTTCTGTCACGTTTTCAAATGTAGCGCGTGAGTTTTGGATGTTTTTGATAACTTCATCGATTTTGTCTTCAGAAAAATCTAGTTTTTCTTTTTCAACAGTTAAGTTTTCATATTTTTTCAAAGTTACATCTGGGCGAATATCAAAAATAGCCGAAAAGTTGAATTCTTTGTCTTCAGCTAAATCATCAAATTCGAACTCAGGGTATGAAACTGGTTCTAATTTGTGCTCTGACAGAGCCATAGAATAGTGCTTTTGAATAAGATCTTGAATTACGTCTTGTTTAACTCTGTTTTGATAAAGGCTTTTGATTGTGTTCATTGGCGCTTTACCCTTTCTGAAGCCTTTGATAGTTACTTCAGATTGAATATCGCGATAAACCTTGTCGAAACTAGTTTGGATGTCGGTGACAGGCACAGCCACGTTAAGCTTGCGTTGTAAAGACGTCACTTTTTCCACGTTTGATTTCATGAAAAACTCCTGTATTTTGTATGTACGTGTTGAAACGGTCGGATACTAGGTGACAGGTTGAAGAAAATCAAGCACTTATGCTAGTTCTTTTGAGGCAGGATAATTAATGCAAAAAATAGTTTTTGTTACTGGAAAAGGGGGCGTGGGGAAGTCGATCTATGCGGCGGCCTTGGCTCAGAAATATTCCATGCAGGGCAAACGCACGCTTTTAGTGGAATTAGGCGATGAAAGCTTTTTTAAAACCTTCTTCGGACTGCCTCAAGTTCAATATACACCAACTAAAACTAAAAATGGGTTTGAGGTGGCGCTCTGGTCCGGCGGCGAAGCGCTTAAAGAGTACGCTCTGCATTTATTAAAATCGGAAGCTGTCTATCGCCTTTTCTTTGAAAACAAGGTCAGCCGAGCCCTGATTCACATAGCGCCGGGATTGCCGGAACTGGCGATTTTAGGAAAAATTACATCGGGTCCCCGTCACCATGGTCCATCGTCTCCGCATGATGTGATTATTGTCGATGCATTTGCAACCGGGCATTTCCTAGCATTGATGAGAGCCCCTAAAGGTATGGCTCAGGCAATTAGTTTTGGTCCGATGGGTGAACAGAGCCGCAGTATTATGAAAACGGTCGTAGATTCTTCAATTTGTGACTATCACATCGTAACGCTAGCTGAAGAGCTTCCCATCAAAGAAACGATCGAGCTTTATGATCAACTGAAAACTGAATTTAATATTTCAGCCGATATTATTTTAAATAAAAAATTAAATACGTCTTTGCAATCGAATGAATTGAATTCGGATGATAACGAATTTGTTAAATACGTGAAAGAAACGCTTACTCGTGAAGAAGACGCACGCAAACGCCTACAGGAAAAAAACCTTAGTCCGTTTGAAGTGCCGTTCATTTATGACAAAACTTCCTATGAATTGATTGAACAAATTGCGACGGGGATAAAACTATGAAATCAACACAAGTCGTAGTTTGTATTGGTTGTGGCGGTGTCGGAAAAACTACGGTATCTGCGTCTTTGGGGTATATGCTAGCAGATCAAGGTTACAAAACTTTGGTGTTAACAATTGACCCAGCAAAACGTTTGGCTACGACTTTAGGTATCGAAGGCACCAAAGAAATTACGGAAGTACCTGGAGTTCAGTTAAAAGGAAAACTATTTGCGTCCGTGATTGATCACCAAACAGTGTTTAATGAATTCATCAAACGTGCCTCTGGTGCGGGCGCGGACGTAACACCTATTTTTAGAAATAAACTATATCAACAAATGTCGACGACACTAAGCGGATCTCAAGAGTTCACAGCTTTAGAAAAACTTTACAGTGCCTATGAGAGCGGTGAATACGATTGGATTGTGCTGGATACTCCGCCATCGAAACACGCAATTGATTTCTTAAACGCTCCTCAGAAATTATCAGCATTGTTTAATGATAGCGTAGCTAAATGGCTTCGCAACAGTGATGGCAAAGGTGGTTTGCTAAGCCAAATTATTTCGTCGGGTACGCGCCAGGTGATCCAGATTCTAGAAAGATTAACTGGTTCTGAGTTTGTAAAAGAATTGCGTCTGTTTTTTTTCTATATTCATGCTTGGCAGGATAAATTAGAAAATAGAATTGTGCAGGTGCATAACTTATTAATCAGCGACAAAACACGCTTTTTTTTAATTTCAAGTTTGGACGAAGTGAAAATGACCGAGGCTTTGAATTTGGGGCAAGAAGTTCGCAAGCAAGGGTATCAACTGACCAAAATAATTATCAATAAATCACGGTTCGAGAAAACGTTTGATTTCAAGGTAGGTCCAGGCAGCACCCAATCGGCAGCGTCGTTAAAAGAGCTAGAGTTATTTAAAGTCTCTTTTGAGAAATACATCGCTCAGCGGGAAGAATTGTTACATAAATTTGAAAACTCGGTAGCGAACAGAATAGAATTGGTCTCGCTCAAAGAGTACCTCGACCCTATTTCAGATACTGATAATCTGAAATTGATTGCTTTTGACCTGAGTCAAAAAATAAAATTGTAGGGGGAAGGCGAAATGAGTTTTAAATGCAAAGTTACTAGTGCTATCTGTCTGGCTCTCTGTTTTGTTGTTTTAAGTTGCGTATCGAAAGAAGTGGTAAAAGAAGATCCCATTTTACCCGACACGTCTCAAGTAGACGCTCAAGAGTTGGATAAAATTTTTCTTATGGAAGATAATTCGGCTTTTGAATCGAAGAAAGAAGCGTATTTAAAAACGCATCCAAATTCTATTTACGTACAATATGTGCAGTTACTTTCTAGTAAGATGTATCTGAAAAAAAATATGTTGAATGAAGCGCTAGTGACCAATGCGGATGTGCAAAACAAAACGTTTAATGCCAATAAAGAAATATATTACTTAGCATTGTTTGAAAGTGCCGATATTTATGAAGCCCAAGAGAAATACGATAAATCGCTAGCGGCCTTGGTTGAAGCTGAAAAGAACAAAACATATTTGCCTGCGAAGAAACGACTTTTTGAATTGCCGTTAAAATTGTCAGTGGCGTACTCTCGTCTGAATCTAACGGAACTTACATTTAAATATATCAAAGAAACCCAAAACGGTCTGAATGAATATTTAAAAATGGAAGCACTAGATAACGCGGCTTTGGCTAAGTTGTATTTAGAAATTGGTGGTGGACTGACGCAGTGGCAATCCAATGACTTTTCGTTAGAGCTAAGAAAATTTTTAATGACGTATAAATTCTTAGTGTATTCGATGAATCGAAACGATGCGGCGTTCTCTGAGAAAGCACAGAAAAAACTGAAATCACAAATTCAGTGGATCTGGAATTTGAGCCAAACACAGCGTTCTTCTCCAGATTTAGATAGATTAGAAGAGGAAAAAAGTCAGTTTCTAAAAATGACTGAGTTTTCTAAGTTGCTAAATTCAGTCAAAATGTTTGAACCATTAGAGGGACAAAAGAAGTCGCCTCTACAGGAAGAGTTTTTTTCGTATGTAGAACAAGTTCAAGATGTTGTGTTAGAGAAAATATTTGCTCAGTACAAGTACACACCTCCAACGCAAGAATCCTTCAGACACCAAATATTTCGAGATAATCTAACAATTGAAAATTTGGAAAACCAATACAAGTAAGGAAATGCTCATGGCCTATACACGCACGGAACTACACCAGCAAATTTTATCTAAAAAGAACGCGGTTTGCGATTGGTTTCAATCTAAATCTAAAAATGCTTTTATCCCTATTTATTCTAGCTATGACGTGCGTGATGCGGGTTACAAGGTGGCCAACGTTGATGCTAATATTTATCCCGCGGGATTTAATAACATTTGTCCAACCGATAAAGAAACCAGCATAGATTTAATGCGGAAATATTTAGAATCAAAATATGGTAAGGATTTAAAACGTATCTTGCTGGTTACCGAAGAGCACACTCAAAACCCTTATTACTGGGATAACGTAGTTACGATCAAAGATCTTATGGAAAGTGCCGGGAAACAAGTTCGCGTGGGTTTTGGAACTAAACTACCCGAGCCAATCACGGTAAAAAGCGCCAACGGGCACAATGTTTTGGTCGAATCAGCATGGGGAGATTCGTCCTTAATTAAGGAATTCAATCCGGAAATTATTGTTAGTAATAATGACTTCTCGGAAGCCCATGCGGAATGGGCTTCAACGGTTAAATTGCCTATCAACCCGCCTCGTGAATTGGGTTGGTATCAACGCAAGAAAAGCGACTACTTTAAATATTACAATGAACTAGTCAGTGAATTCGCGACTGTTGCTGGAGTCGATCCGTTTGTTTTCCAAGTGAAAACAGAATATTTCCCTCATTTTGACATTAATTCGGAAGATTCTAGAAAAGAGTTGTCTGCAGCCGTTGATAAATTTTTAAAAGAACTAGAGGCTGACTATCAAAAACGCGGAATCACACAAAAACCGTTCGCATTCGTTAAGAACAATGCGGGAACATACGGTTTGGCGGTTATTCGTGTCCAATCGGCCACCGAAATTTTAGAATGGACTTACAAAGCTCGTAAGAAAATGAAGGCGGCTAAGGGCGGCCGTGATGTCGAAGAGGTTATTATCCAAGAAGGTATCCCATCTATCGTGGAAACTGACGGTGTCGTTGCCGAACCCGTTATCTACATGATTGGTGGCGAACTTGCGGGTGGTTTCTTACGCACTCACAGCGAGAAAGACTCAACAGAAAGTTTGAATAGCCCTGGCGCAATCTATAAAAAATTATGCGTTAGCGATTTAGAAATTCGACCTGAGGGATGCCCGATGGAAAACGTGTACGGTTGGACCTCAAAAATTGGGTCTTTAGCTATTTCCATGGAAGCTGCGAAAGTATCTAGATAAGTATTTTGTTTAAGGTTTGGCGCCCAGCTATAATAAGCTTAGGGGGAAAGCTTCAATGGCCGCTTCTTTAACAAGGCCAAAATAGCAGAAAATCAACAAAAAGAAACCGACGTTTGCAAAATTTTAAAATCAAAAAGCATAAAAAAAATAACTATTTTTGTCACAAACAATAAAAAATCAGTCGAGAATCGTTATATGCGGCAACCATCGTAAAGAAGTTCTACACTCAAGAATCTGAACTGACTAAATTTCTACACTGGAAAATTTTAAGGTATTTCTCTATATTACCGTCTGTAAATACCGTTGATTGAGGTCTTTGTGAAATCAATCTCGACACCTTGCAAAGGTATAAACTAATTGAAAAAAATCGGTTCAAAAGGGCTGTGTATGACTAGTTTTGCTTCAATACCTAAGACCGTAGTAACTTTTTTGGTGCTATTTTTTAGCTTACTTGTATTGGCAGATACAACGAACGATTTTTCTGTCAACGAAGACCCATTTAGGTTTGATTTAAGTCTTTTAGCTTATAAATCTCAAAATATTTCTACACTTCATATGAATAATAGAATACTCAAAGGTCCGCTGAAAGGTGAGGAATTAGACTCGTCCGAAAAACGCCCAACCGTCATTGTACATCAAGATGGTGATCGCTGGATTATCGCTAACTTTCATCACATAGATAAGTTTTATTTCGCTTCAATTCCTGTAAATGAAGTTGAAAATACTTTTTTTAATATCGTAAAATTTATGCCGGGTGCCGCTCACGCGATGCTTCGTTTTAAAATGAAAAAAGGTAAATATGTTACTTTGCTGGCAGAGGGTCCTTCGGAAGACGAATTTAAAAAAGGAATTACCGTTAAACCCTTAGAGCGACCGATTCTTCTAAGTGATATTTTTCTTTCCGTTGAATCTACGTGGACTAAAGGTCGCGACGGCTACGAGTTGCACCGTATATTTAAAGGACATTACGTAAATACATTTAGGATGGTTTCTTTGGCGACGCGTGCTATGACTTATTATCGCGACGACACGGTTCCTACCGAACAAGTTAAAACAAATTTCAGTTTTGAAGAATCCAGTGAGGCTCTTAAAAGGAGCATCGAACTATCAGATAAATACGGTCAGTTCAGACCCTACAATTTGTTCAAGAGAAATTGCGCGACTGAGGTCTTTGAAGTGATTGATTTTGTTACAAATAAATTTCGCTCAGGTGCCAAGGCAACCGGCATTAAAGAACGTTATCACCGCATGCTAAATCGCTTTGTCGGATTTGTTCGCTTTTACCCGTTGCTTTCCAAGTATGTACTTGTTTGGGCGGGATTGACCGAGGGTAAGGGCCGGGTGACTAATTTAGAATTGGAGGCCGAGAACGGTCCGATTTACAAGCTCGAAAAAGAACGACAAGATTTCAATCGCGCGGAAGAAATTCGAATGAAGCGCGCGCTTTGTTTGAAGGTTTATGAGCCGGCCACGGTGACCGCCTCCCAATAAACAGCACGGGGCGTTGTTGCTTGTGTAATGTGTTTTGCTGCTATTGCTGTCGTCCTTTGGTTTTCCTTTCGTCATTTTCTCTCAAAGAGCTTCCTCCGGTATTGAAATAACTTTAGTAGAGTTAGATCTTTAAAATGTTGACAAGCGCTGCCTCCCACTCGGATCATTTTTTATATGATCTGATCAAGGTAAACTAAAACGGAATTTAGTTGGAGGGGTATGACTAAGAAGTACGGTTTTTTGCTGTTCGTATGCTTATTGGTTGCAACGACAGACGCATTTTCTGCCACTTGGAAACGCATTTACATTCCGGGGGCTAAATGTGGAAACGGATCTGCGTTCAGTGTATTCGTAAGGCCAAACAGTCCAGATAAGTTGCTTATTGAATTCATGGGTGGGGGGGCATGCTGGGATCAAGCTAGTTGTCTTTATCGAACTTGGATCTATCCTGTTCCCCAGTTAAACTCGTACGGCGCAATGACCGATCAAACGAATCCGTTAAATCCGTTTAAGGACAGCTCGACTATCTACATTCCTTATTGTACCGGGGATGTTTACGCGGGAGACTACACCGCGCAGTATTCGATTTCTAAGATCAACCACTGGGGTCATAAAAACGTAAGACTGGCGTTAGATCACCTTGTGAGATCTAAAATCGTCGATTTTAAAGCTTTTAATGACGTCGCGGTTTTGGGCTCGTCTGCGGGCGCTATAGGCTCGCTATTGCACGTAAAGTACATTGATGGGCTACTCAAGCCAGAGGCCCGCCGCACGCTTATAGCGGATTCTCCGGGCCTTCATTTTGGCGCTACGTTCTGGGATCGTTTTGGTACAGAAGCTAGAACTAGCTTTCAAAAGGCATTCGACGAATTAGGGCTCCGCATAGATTTTAATGACGGTTTTATTGCACGCAAAATAGCGCCTATTCTTGACAGCTTAACGAACTGGAAAATCGGCTTTTTATATGGTGAGCGTGACGCCATCATGTCTGAGTACTTTGGACAGATTTCTAAAACCGACTACCAAAATCTATTACTTGGCGCCGAGGGAATTGTTGAAACCAGCAAGCGTTATTCTAATGTTAACGTTTGGCTATCTGACTCAGACAATCACATTTTCCTATTATTCCAAGACAAATATAATTCTAAATCCGTTGATGGTGTACCGGCTATCGGCTTTGTAAAAAACATTCACGAATCAAACCTCGGAAATTAAAATTTATGAAAAAAATGGCGACCATCCTCCTCTGTTTGTTAGTACTATTCATGGTAGCTCGTGTTGTTTTGAAAACTCCAATCGGCAAACAAAAAGTCGTCGACTTCACTCCCTCGAAAAAAGAATGCGGTTCAGTGCCGGAATTTGCGGGACTGCGATATTGTGTTCATCTTCCATTATCTGGCGCTCCAAACGGTGATATCGCCTACGTACTACATGGAAAAGACCAAAATGAGTTGATGTGGAACTATGAATACTTATACGGAGCTCTGGTCCAAAAATACTGGGAACAAAATAGAATAGTACCCCCTACAGTTGTTTCGATTTCTTTTGGTCCCGTATGGTTGCTAAGCCCCAAGGGTACTTTACCTGACAGCGGTCTAATGGATTTATTTGTAGATAGAGTTATTCCTATGATCGAAAGCAAAATTGGTAAACCCCAGAACCGTCTTGTGTTTGGCGCTTCGATGGGTGGCATGAACTCGCTGAGTTTGGGTTTGTTACACGGAAACCTTTTTAAACGCGTTGGAGCTGTGTGTCCGGTGATGTACATGGAGACTCCGTATTCGAACCTATCTGAAATGAAAACTTTTCTTCAAAGTACAGGTGCTGAACCCTACAACATAATGATAGCTATCGCCCTCAGTCGTCGCTATTTTTCTAACAAAGACGAATGGGATCAATTCGCGCCATTAAGCTTAATAAATCGCGAGAATATTCAATACAATACAAAGTTTTATTTGAGCGGTGCTCTTTATGACGAATGGGGAGTCTTCCGCGCTGAAGAAACGTTTGTTGAAAAAGCCCAAGCTAAAGGCGTTTCCGTCGAATGGCACCCGCAATTTGGCCCGCACTGTGTTGTGGACGTGGGCACTTTAGCTGAGTTTTTAGTTGCCGATCATCGGATCGTCCGCGAGTTAAAAAAAATCACCGCTCAAAAATAAAAGTTATTGTTGGTGGGTATCAAACCCAACGTTGTTTTTGAACTTGGGCATCTAAACTTGTGTTCTTTAGTAACCGAGGAACTAGGACGCCTTTATGTGCGCTAGTTCCTTGATATCGTTTCGCCGGCACTGGAATTTTTTATGAACAGATCAATTTTACTGTCAAATTGACGCTCAGAAAAACAGTCTGATGGCGGTATCTAAAAAACCTATTTTTGATAAAACCATAAACACTTGTTGGGCAAGTTTCTCTTGGTTAAGTTTTCATAGTATAATTCACCCATCCCTTGAGGAGAGAACGCAATTTGCGCATCTGGCTTAGCTAGGAGCTTAATTCTTTTCGGAAAAACGGCATTCATTGCTACTCTCATAGCTGCCCGCACGGGTTTCTTGATCGTCAAAGGGACATTAGTTGTCACACTTCCACTTAACGACCCATCTACGAATGCATATCTTACAGCAGAGGCTTTGTACGGTGAACTTTCTAAGCTTTTTACGGCTTCTTCATAAACGTCAATTGGAAATGCGATCCCCTTTAGGCCCTCTTCAGTAGTTTGCTGAGGTAAAATTCCAGCTGATTCAAGAACTCGACGCGCCAATGTTGCGCAATTACATGTTTTAACATCGTAGCCAATCTTTTTAGCTTGGAATTCTTTCTCGATCGCATCGAACTCTGTTTGCATTTTTTGTAGTACGTTTTCCGGAACGCCGTTGTATCGGATACCGATTGATTCGCGACCATAGGCCTGGCCGTTAACACCCATAAAACCATAGTTTTCAAAGATTTCGGGCCGCGCCTGAGTCGAATACAAGTATTCCGCTAATGAGCTTTGTTCATGTAACCGACCTTCGCCAATTTTTGATCGGTAATTAACTGTGTACACTTTATCTTTAATACGGATAGCGATGTGACCAAATGGATTTGAATCTCCACCTAAGTCTAAATATCGACCGTTTTTAGATAGTGGATAACCCAATATAATTTCAAAATTGGACGGATAGTCATTATTTAATTGATTTAGTGTTTCAAATTGCCTTTTCACTTCGCGACCACCGAACGTACCAAGAGGCGCTATTTCCACTCCATCTTTTGGTCCCGTCAAATCAGATGTTAAAGCCGCTTCTGATATGCGATCTAGGCCTGCTGCACTGGCAAAATCTTGTTGTCTCCGAGTCATCTGTTCGATCCCGACTTTGTCGGCGCTTAATTTAGCAACTAGGGCACCGACCTGCGAGGCATCTGTTGTATTCAGTGACATTCCATTTTTAGAAAAGAATTCTGAGTGCGCGCGCTCGTGGCCCTTATACTCATCGACGATAATCATTGGTTTGTTGAGTAACGCACCTTCAGCCGGAGAAAGGCCGCCACCTTTAGTAATGAAAACATCGGCCATTTTGATACCCGCAATTACTTTTTCACGAGGTACGAAACCATACAGATTTATTTTTACTCGGCTAGGAGCTGTTTTAGCAAAATCTTCGACCGCTTTATAAGCCTCTGGTGGGCGGCCGGTGAAAACATTAAATTCCAGTTCGCCGGGATTATCGCGAATGATAGATTGCAATATTTTAACGTTATCTTTAAGCCCTTCTTTTCCTCCCATCATCGTTACAAGCAACGCGCCGGGTTTTCTAGGTGGCAAATCGGCCGCCACTATTTTTGAAACTGGTAGTGGCACTAAAGCCAGTTGAACTTTTTCCGGTGGAACACCATATTCAGTCCAGTAATTAATTTGGGAAGCATGAGGAACAAATGTCATGTCCACGCGGTGTGAAATCCGCGGGAAGAAATGCTCAAGATAGTCTGTAAATACCCAGATTATCTTAGTTTTCATATTGGCTTTTTCACGTGCATTAGACAAAGCGATGGCGCTACCGTAATGGGTCGCGATTATGGAATCTGGGTTGACTTGTTTAAGCCATTCAATAATCCCATCCACATTGTAATTGTTAGCGCCCGCAAATTTAGAAAAATTCACAACAGACTGACCGTTGTGAATGAATCTGTCAAAGGCCCACTCGAGGACATTAGGGGCGTTTTTTACAACCCACCAGTAAGTTTTACGATCGACAGCTTCTGTTTTAGGATTCATGAAGTCTCGAATATTTTTGCGAATGACTTTTACGGTTGGATCTTTGGCCTCTAAATCTTCTTTGATGGCCTGAGCCGCGATTTCGTGACCCGAACCCATCGATGATTCAAAAATCACTACAGTCTTTGCAATTGAATTTAGACCGACAAAAATAAACGCTATGGATAATACGCTCTTGATAGACATTTGATTTTCATATTCGCTGAATTTTAGGTGGGATTAATTTCCCAAATAACCTACCAACGATCCTGTTGTACACACAATATAGAATTTTCAAAAAAATTCCACTGTAGAGAAATAGACAATCGAAGGTTTTACCTGTCAAAAATATTCACAGCCTTTGATGGGTTAATTTGTTTACACGTGTTTTTTTTGAACCTGTGACAAAAAAAGTCTTTTTTCTTAGTTTTGGGAAGAAAAATTCTGAAAAAAAATCTGGGCATTTTAAACAATTTTTTCGAAATTTCGACCGGTAAAGAAGAAATGTTTTGCATCCTGGGTACCATCGAGAAATCGATTTTACGTCATATGTTGTAAAATCGGTTAGAATCTACTATGTGTTTACTTATGAAAAAAACAATTCTCATTTTAATCTTGATACTATTTCCGCTAATCGGACTCGTTCTGAGTCTGACTATCTATTCTCCCGCATACGACGTTACTCATTTTATGAGTCGAAAGTTGTCTCTAGAGGTGAATCTGCAAAAACCTGAAATAAATTTGGCAACCATTAGGCCTGGGACTGAGCAGATGATTCGCTGGAAGGACACCAAAAAGCAAGATGAACGTGAGTACGCTTTTGTATACATACACGGATTTACCGGCCATAGAGGTGAAATTTCACCTCTTATTGAAGATATCCAAGACCAGTTTGATGCAAATTTGTTTTTCGCTCGTCTCGCTGGCCACGGCATTGAGGGAAAAACAATTCGCGCAGCCACCATTACCGATTGGTTTACTAATATCGATCAGACTTATGCTTTTGCCAAACGATTAGGGAAAAAAAGAGTTTACGTAGGCGCATCCACCGGCGCAGGTATGGCCATGCTATTGACAGAGAAGTACGATCCTCAAAGCTGCTTAGTTCTGTTGTCGCCAAACTTCGGTTTAAGTAGCGAACTTACAATGCTTGGTACGGGGCCACTCGGCTATGTGATAACAAGTTTGTTTGTGGGCAATAGCGCCTCGGACTATGTGACGCTCTACCCAAGCGAAGAGGAAAGCCTGGTATCCACACGAATAGATGGAAATAGCCTAAATCAGTTTTTAGAACTGACAAAAATTTTCAAGCAGTATAATTACGAAAATTATGAAAATCCCGTTCTAATGCTTTATTCAAAAGAAGATACTGTTATTGATCCTGGTGCTGTCGAGCGTGTGTTTAGAAGCTTAAAAAAGAACCCCAACAATCAGATATACAATGTTGGCACCGGTCATCTTTTATTTGAAAAAGATGACACGACCGCACTGCAAGATACAAAACAAAAGATTATTAGCTTTATTCAAAAGAACTGTCAGTAGGACGGCAAACTATTGTGCTTTAGATAAAGTATAAAATCTCAAGCACATGTTAATAGGTGTACGCTTTCTAAACTGTTTCACATAAGATGGATTCTCTTTACGTACTTTATCAATCAATTTATAGATTTCTTTTGGCGACATCGGCACACCGTATTTTTCGTAGTGTTCTTTGTATGCAGGCGCTATCGCTTTCCTCATTTTAGTCACGTAGAGCATAGACGCGGCTAAGAGCGCTAAATTTTTGGGTTTGATTTCTGTATTTAAATGCATTCCTAGCATGCTCATAATCCTATTAATATATGGTCTCCCTGCAAGACCCACAACAAAACGGGCAAATTGATCATGTAACGGACCAGGGACAAATTCCAAGTTTTCCGTTCGTAACCAGAAAAACATTTTATCCACAATCAAGTCGTTTAAACGGGCTGCTGGGGTTAACTTCGGATTGCGATATTCGTAAATCAGGTGGAATGTCGAATCTAAATCGATATCCGTCGGTGCAAAAGTGTACTTGCTTGCCTTCGGAATACTCAGGCCTTCGAGGTACCCTCCATTTTTATGCAACAGGCGGCTGGGAAACTCAGGAATTACTTCTTTCTGCTGAATAGAATTGTATGCCCAAGAAACAAACTTAGAACAATAGTATTTGCAATTTTCTTTGAGACCCATGGATAGGTCGTACTGCAGTGGCTTCCCAATACGAATACCCTCTTCAAATTTCTCGTTCCCGAAGTTTCCTGCCATTCTTCCCAGTTCAGAATTTTTTGGACGATATACAGCCACGCGAACCATATTTTCAAAAAATGCCGGCGTAAGTTCTGTCTTCTTAAATCCGGTATTCAAAGTCGACTCTACGACATATTTCTTATTGGTGACGGGGTCAGCGTAAACCAATGCCATATGTGAATATGTCAATGGCGCGTCCCCAATCCGTGAAATCATAGCGCCTAGAAACAACAGGGTTCTAACTATTATGATATCTCCTGTTTTTAACGATTCGATGGAACCATCAAAGTCATGGCCTTTGGTAGAAAACGCGGTGAGGTTTGTAAACGGCAAGAGCATTTTGTCTTTTGGTTTTGTAGGTAAGGTATTATAAATTTGTTCATACAAGTAGTCTTCTAGGTATCGAATGCTCGATATCACTGTCTTTACGTCCTCAGCAATATCGTCCCGGCCAGCATAGTCGATGGGCAAACCATTTAGCGACGATTGCAGCATTAATTTAATTGTGTGGAGTTTGGTGACGGTTTCTAGTGCTTTTGTTTTTTCCAGCTCCAAATCTAGGTCGAGCGGATTGACGTTAAAAAGTTCGGATTTAATAGAAGTTAACGAAGCCATCAAGTGAGAATAATCACCCGTCGAATTTTTTATGCGAGTCTCTACTGAATTCAGTGTCGACATCAAATCTATAGACGCCGCATTCAGGGCGCTTAAGTTAACTAGCAATAGCAAAGACAGCAAAAGTTTCTTCATAGGTCTCATGTAATATACATCCAAAGCGGAAATCGAATACTATCAACATTTTATACTGAAAATACTCGCTGTTAGCCGACTATACAGTACTGAATTTTTTGCAAAATTAGCCGTTTAAATAGCCCAATTTTGAATTGGCAAAACCATTGACTTGTCAGCTCGAACTCTTCTAATTTAGCTTCTTCGCGAAACGATTAGGGAGAAAGTTTATGACAAGCATTTGGATACTCATCTTGGGACTTTTTTTAGTGCTCAATGGACACACCGAGGCCTTTTGGTGGGGTATTTCAACGGCTCCCTACCAGACAGAAGACCCTGCGGTAAAAGGCGGTGACCCTAATTTTTTTAAAACAGACTGGGATTTATTCTACGACGCTGGAAAATTAAAAGAAGCCAAAGGCGATGGTGTTTTCAGCTACACGGAATACAAGCGCGATATTCAGAAACTAAAAGAACTAGGGATGACCCATTACCGCTTTGGAATAGAGTGGGCTCGGATCGAGCCCACAATGGGCAAATACAATTTAGAGGCATTGGCCCATTATAAAAAAATAATTCTTGAGCTAAAGAAAAACGGGATTACACCTATTATTTGTTTATGGCACTGGTCCTTTCCTTCGTGGGGTTTTGATGTCAAGGACGGTTCTACATTTGGCTGGCTAAATGATAATGTAAAAAAACGATGGCCGGATTTCGTAACCTTGGTCGTAAAAGAATTCAAAGACGAGATCTTTTATTACGCTCCACAAAATGAGCCCAATGCACAAAGCCTCGCGGGTTTCTTTTTAGGCACCTTTCCGCCTGGTGAAAAATACTCGCTGAGGTTATTTCGTAATCATGTCGATAGAGCTGCCGATGCATTTATCGTAGCAGCCAAAATTATTAGGACAATTTCACCAAATGCCAAAATTATGTCTGTCCAAAATATGATTAATTGGGAAAAAGCATGGTGGGATTTCGCTAGCTATTTTTACGATATCGGCCAGGAATTTAATTATCATCACTTAGATCGAATTAAAGATTATATCGATATTCTAGGCTTCAACTATTACTATCGGGTGAAAGCAAGTCCAATCCCGAACCCCAGAATTATCGATCCTGAAGGCTTGGGCACAATCATGCTAGCCCTTACTGAAAAATACAAAAAACCGTTATTGCTTACTGAGAACGGATGGGCTGATGACAAAGGCGATGTGAAGAAGGACTATTTCTTAAAGCATGTAGCTGTCGCAAAAAAAATGAGGGACCAGGTGGGGCTCATGGGCTACTTTTACTGGAGTTTGATTGACAATTACGAATGGGCATCTGGTTACAAAGAAAAATTTGGAATGTATAAGATGAACCCAAAGGACCGTTCGTTAGTACCATACGACATGGTGGATGTGGTTAAAAAAACAATTGCCGACGACGCAACGAAAAAATGAAGCTTACCGCGTAACCCGCGCGCAGTTTTATTGGCACCGGTGTTCCGAAGTTGATTTTCGTATAGATTCAGTCTTCGATAAAAGGTCTTCCTCCATATTTAGGTAAATAAGTTTGGCTCAATTAAATTCCAAGCTATGACAACAGCGCAATGGCGATTGTGATTAAGAAGGGAAACCTAAACAAGATCGAAATATTTTTGGATGTACTAAGGACGACAATCCTCGCAAGGACTTATTTTTCCTTATTTTTTCGAATATTTAGTTGCCCATCAGAAGGCCGTTTGCTAATCCTCGGGTGGCTTAAAAGTCCTGAGGGGGAATAATGTCTGAATGGGTAAATAAGAAATTTAAAGGTAAAGAGTATTTCGGTCATCCGGCTGGTCTCTTTGTATTGTTCATGGCCGAGATGTGGGAGCGTATGTCCTACTACGGGATGCGCGCACTACTAACATTATACATGATCAAGTATTTGATGGTGGATCCTGAAAGAGCCGCTCGTGTACTTGGCTTTGATACCTTAAAATACATTTTAGAAACTGGATTTGGTCCGATGGCGGCTCAGCAGTTTGCGTCTCAGATTTATGGATTGTACACAGGCTTCGTATATTTATCTCCTTATTTTGGTGGTATCTTGGCTGACCGTGTTTGGGGTCGTCGTAAGAGTGTGTATGTGGGCGGTGCTTTAATGGCGATCGGTCACTTCTTGATGGCGTTCGAGAATTTATTTGTCCCAGCTCTATTTTTCCTAATCCTGGGTAACGGTGCTTTCAAACCGAATATTTCAACTCAAGTGGGTTCATTGTACGCTGAAGGTGATAGCCGTCGTGATGGGGCCTTCACTATCTTCTACATGGGTATCAACTTAGGCGCCTTCTTCTCGCCTTTCCTGTGCAAAAACTTTGCGGTCGCTTTGTGTGGCTGGCTGGGCGTTACTGACCCAGGCACGCCATGGCACGTGGGTTTTGGTTTAGCAGGAATCGGTATGTTGATCGGCTTGTTGATGTACCACTTAGGTCGCACGTTATTGCCACCTGAAAACTTAACTAACTTGGCACCAGTTGAAAAACGCTCTGGCATCCTTTGGAAAACAGTGGGTGCATTGTTAGCTTCAATGGGTGGATTCATTTTAATCCTTATGATTCCAATGACATTCAAATTGATTTTGATAGCAGGTATTGTCGCGGCTGTTGTTTGGGGTATCAAGCAAGTATCAAATGAAATGGATCGTAAAAAAGTGGCGGCGCTTGTAATTCTTTGTATGGGTACTGTGTTCTTTTGGGCGATCTTTGAACAACAAGGCAATACTCTGCAAATCTGGGCAGATGAAAAAGCGGATTGGGCTCGTTTAGGTTTGCAAGCAGAGAACTACCAAGCTTTGAATCCAATGTTCATCTTCATCTTTGCTCCGTTGTTAGACATGTGGTGGAATTTCCGTTCACGTCGTGGCAGCAAAAGCAGCTCAGTTAGAAAAATGGCTGTGGGCTGTTTCTTAATTGGATTTGCGTTTTTAACGATCCCATTAGCCTCTAATTTCATCACTATCGATAAATCATTAACAAACTTAATGTGGCTGTCGTTAGCAACGTTGATTGTAACGATGGGTGAATTGTACTTATCGCCTATCGGTCTAAGCTTTGTAACAAAAGTAGCTCCGGCGCGTTTCATGTCTATGATGATGGGTATGTGGTTAGCCTCTTCATTCCTTGGCAATTACTTGGCTGGATTATTGGGAACATTCTACAGCTCGATGTCGCAAAATTCGTTCTTCATGATGTTCGCAGTTTTAGGTTGCGGAATCGGTGCGTTCTTTTTAATTGCCGACTCTAAACTTAAAGAAGTCATTGGCAAAGACGTTTAAACTGAAACGTTTAGTAAAAGACGTCTAATTTTCTAAAAGTTATTTGAAACGAATTGTGCATTCTACTAGTGTAGAATGCACAATGAATAAAAAAGTTCTATTTATCTTAGCCCATCCCTATTTAAATCGTTCGATCGCTAATAAAATCATCTGCGATCAAATTAAAGATCTTACACATGTTACTTTCCATGATCTTTACGAAACATATCCGTACTTCAATATCGACATAAAAAAAGAGCAAGAAATGCTACGTAATCACGATTTGATCGTGTTTCAACACCCGTTCTATTGGAACAATATGCCGCCACTATTAAAACTTTGGCAGGATGAAGTTCTTGAGGCTGGTTTCGCATACGGTGAAAAAGGCGATGCGCTTAAAGGGAAAGACTTTGTGTTATCGATCACCACCGGCGGATCAGCTGATACGTACACATCAGAGGGGCAAAACAAATTTCCGGTGACTGAGTTTATGCGGTCCTATGAGCAAATGTGTTTCTTGTGCGGGATGAAGTGGAATACGCCGCTGGTGTTGCATTCATCACGCCAAAATTCTCGCGACGAAATATATGTTCATGCAGAAAACTTGAAAGAAGTGATGGAAAAATTTTTGGATAGAGGTCAAGTGTGAGTCATTCAAACGATTTCTTTAACTTAATTGTATTTTTAGTTTCGGCAGTAATTTGCGTACCGTTGTCTAAGAAAATCGGACTTGGTCCAATCTTAGGCTACCTGATTGCTGGCGTAGTTATTGGTCCTCACGGGATTAAATTGATTTCTAATGTGCAAGAGACCATGCATTTATCAGAATTTGGGGTCGTGCTTTTCATGTTTATCATTGGCCTGGAATTAAACCCAAAAAAACTATGGTCGTTACGTATCCCCATTTTTGGAATGGGAACAGCACAGGTTATAGTAAATATATTGGTTTTCACCGGTGTGTCTTATGCGTTAGGTTTGTCTTTGCCAGCTTCGATACTTGTAGGGATGGCTTTTTCGTTGTCGTCGACAGCGATGGGGTTGCAACTTTTGAACGAAAGAAACGCGATGGGCACCGTCACCGGCACTGCGAATTTTTCAATTTTGTTATTTCAAGATATCGCTGTGATCGCGATGTTGAGTGTGCTGCCTCTCTTAGCAAATGGCAAAGCAGCCGAATCATCGGATATTAAGTTGCTGAATATTTTAAAGACAGTTGTGATTATCGTAGCGGTACTAATTGCGGGTCGTTTGCTTTTACGTCCATTATTAAGATTTATTGCGGGCATTCACCTGCGAGAAATTTTCACAGCATTTTCTTTGCTGCTCGTAATGTCGATGGCATTTTTGATGCAAACCTTGGATATTTCGATGGCACTCGGTGCTTTTTTAGCCGGAGTCCTATTGGCTGATAGCGAATATCGTCACGCACTGGAGACGGATATTGAGCCATTCAAAGGATTACTACTGGGTTTGTTTTTCATTTCAGTCGGAATGTCGGTAAACTTAAGTATTATTATTGAACAGCCTTTGCTAATTTTTGGATGTGTATTAGGCGCGTTTGCTATTAAAACAGTCGTTCATTTTATAATTGGATATTTATTTAAACTACCTAAATCACAATTAACATTTTTTTCGCTTGTTATTGCACAGGTGGGCGAATTCGCGTTCGTACTTTTGGGGGCTGCAGCGACATTAAATATTTTCAATGCCCAGACCAATGAAATTTTAATCACCGTGGTGGCACTTACTTTGTTGGCGACACCAGTATTAGTTTTTCTATATGATAAATTGATTGCCCCTGTGATTGAAAAGCGTGAAGAAATCGAACCAGACGTCATCGAAGAACAAGAAAATCCCGTGATCATTGCGGGGTTTGGGCGATTTGGACAAATCATTGGACGTCTATTGTATGCGAATAAAATCACCGCAACCGTACTAGACCACGAACCGGATCAAATTGAATTACTTCGTCGATTTGGATTCAAAATTTATTATGGAGATGCGACTCGTATAGATTTGCTAGAATCTGCGGGAATACGTAAAGCAAAAATTTTAGTAGTGGCCATTGATAGCGCTGAAGAAAATTTAAAACTTGTAAAACTGGCTAAAGAAAACTTTCCACATTTAAAAATATATGCACGCGCTCGTAACGTGCAGCATGTGTATGATTTAATTGATCAAGATATCGAATGTATAGAACGTGAAACTTTTGAAGCGTCATTAAAAATGGGAATCGAAGTAATGCGCGGTCTTGGTTGGTCTGGCTATGAAAGCGTAAAGCGTGGTCAGATGTTCAGACGTCATAACCTAGAGGTCATAAAGGACATGCATTCTAAACGTAAAAATGAAAAGGAATTTTTGGCCAAGGCCCGTCAAGCTCGTGAAGATTTGGAAAAAATGTTTGAAGAAGAAAATCAGCTCCGCACGCAGCCAGGATCTGGCTGGGATAGCTAATACGGAAAGTCGACGTCTTCGGCGAGGCCTTTGGTGTAAATGGCTTTGAGGATTTCGCATCGGTGCGGAGTTGAATTCGAATCACACGCGGATGCCTGCGCGCGCAGGTAAGCATAGTTCACACGTTGAGCTGTGTTTGGTCGAATAATGCTTGAGGCCCATAGCAATCCTAAGTTTCCGTGTTGCAGTTTTCTTTCGCCACCGTGACAAGTGACGCAAGTAGAAGACGATGATGTCTGTGCCATTTGTGAAATGATTTGATCGGCCGTAACTGTGCCTTCGACAGGAAATGCAAGTTCGCCTTTGTAGCTTTCACTGCTTCCCACAAGTTCACCGAATTCTAATAGTGATCTACCCGTGCCGGCCGTGGCGACACTCAGTACTAATTTATTTCGTATAATAAAAATTCGCGGATTCGCATTGTCGACCGCAGGCTGCGCACTACCAGTGCTGTTCACGGCCATGACCCCTAACGGGGCTTTTAGTGAATTTAAAAAGCAACCTAGTGACAAAGGTCTAGGAAGAGAATTTATAAGCGTTACAGTTTCTTCAATTGTTTTCGGCGAACCTAGAGTCTCAGTGACGTCTGTGCAATTCGCACTTGCAGTGCTCTCGTTTTTACTACCGCTGCAACGAATAACGAAAAAACTAGTTATCAATAGGACGAGCAGATAATGAACTAAGGACTTTCGCATACTTTATTATAGCTTTTTTACACTAGGAATCGATAAAATATAGCAATCCCAGCCAAAGGATTTGAATGAAACGAATTATAACAATGATGATTGTTCTATTTCAATACGCTTTAGTATGGTTAGAAGAGTGTCTGAAATTTTTTTGCATAATCAAAAAGGAAGGAAATCGAGTACCATGAAAAAAATAAGTTATGTTTTTTTTATTAGTATCTTACTAAGTAATTTTGCCATCGCCGCTGAATGTTTAACGGACCATCAAATTTGTAGAAAAAGATCTTCAATGATTTATCAACTTGATAAAGTCTTAAGCGAAATTAAGGAAGCGTGTGGACGTGAGCCAAGCCTTTACATTGATTGGAAATCATTCGAGCCCATTCTTGCTGGCAAAGACACTTATTCCGTTGATTCGTGCACGGCTCCCATCGTGTTTTTTACTGAATTATGTAGAGCGAATTTAGAACAAGGGAAAAAACTGCTTAATACTGTAGAAGGATTTGAATGTTCAGCAGCTGGTGTAGACAAGCAAGCAATTGACTTTAAAAATGGTAATTTGAATTTTGCGATGGACCCAACAAATGATTGGCGCAGTGATCGTAAAGGCCCATCAGTTAGCGATTTCGTAAAAAAAGAAATGAAGGCGCTATTTAAGGTAAGTGTTTCTAACAAGAAAGAACAAGACGACATTAAACGAACTGACGAAGGAGACAAGCGAAAACAAGCCGAGCAGGCTCGTGATCTTGAGCGCAAGAAAAAGCAAGACGAAATAAAAGCCACGGTTGAAGCAAATAATGCCAAAATAAAAAAGAAATCTGAAATTTATCAAGCCGAAACCAAGCGCTTGACCGAATGGCTACAAAAAGAAATTAAGGCTATTCAAGCCAGCGATTTGAAACCAGAAGAGAAAGGTAAAAAGATGACCGAAGCGTCAGAAAAATACCAAACCGATTTACAAAAGGCAGTTAAAGCTTATAGCGAGGGACAATGAGAAATTTAACTATACTAATTCTTTCTATTTCGTATCTTGCACACGCAGAATTTAAAGGCTACGAAGCTTGTTTTTTGGATGATGCGGAAAAAAAACGATGCGAAGTTAAAATGGTGGCCGGAAAAAAAGAAGGCAAAGAAACATGCCGTGCATTGGACAATTCCAAAGTGGTATTGCTAGAAGCCCAGTATGCAAATGGTAAGTTAAACGGACCACTAGTATGTCGTGATTTTATGAATCAGGTGTACCTACAGACAGCCTATGTAGACGACCAATTAAATGGTGAACACAAATCATATTCGAAATCGCGTAGTTGGAAAAACATTAAAGAGGCATGGGCCATATCATTCTATGAAAATGGCAAGCAAGTCGGTATGGAATTCTTTGCCGATACAAAAGGAAAAGTCCTGGATATTCTGCCAAATTGTTGGGAAAAAGGTCAGATGAGTTCGTCGAATCTTGGTTACTGTTTGGGTCTGAAATATGGTGATTATGATTCGGATATTAGAAAATTCTTGCAGGCCGAAGTTAATAAACGTTTCAAAGAAATGAATCGAGATATAGAAGACAAATTTAAAAATGGAAAAGTTAAATTCAAAGTAAAAATGGTTAATGGTCAATATGACGGCGAGGCTGTCTGGAACTACGAAAGCGGTTCGCCTAATACAAAAACACTTTACGCGAAAGGCGTTCCCGTAAAAAGCGAAGAATTTTTTGAAAGTGGTGCTGTACAGGTAACGAAATTTTTTAAAGACGGCAAGCTCGAGAAAAAAGAGACATTTTATGAAAATGGCAAGTTGGCCGAAATCGTGAAAGCTACCTATGACAACGGTATTCGCAAAGAACGCATTGAACGTTTCAATGATAAAGGTTTTCGTGAAACTGAATATGGCTATACCTATGAATTTAGCGGTTATTGGGGACAAATAGATGGGCCATATCGTACATACGACAACAAAGGAAATCTTGATTACGAGGCTTACTTTAAAAACGGGCAACTAGATGGAAAAGTCACTATCAATTCCACTGATCGCAAAGAAGAAGAAACTTGGGTCAAAGGCAGACGAAAAGAGACAATAGTTTACGATGTGAAAACGGGTAAACCCATCGAGAAAATCGAGTATATGAATGACGGCTCTGAAAAGGGGCGTACAAAGCTAAATGGCGTAAAAATTTAGCCTACTAAGCTAGACTTGTTGGCGACTTAGTGGCGTATATCCGATGCAGAATTGGGCCCGGTGTTTAGAAAGGCGACAGACTTTGTCGCCTTAATCGTAGTTCAGATATGCATGGAATCTGCATAGTAAACTCTTCGTGAGGTTTTACCTATGAAAACAGCCATGGCCGTTGTGTTTACGACATTCCTATCGATTGCTTGTTTTTCAGCTGAGGCAGACCATTATACCCGGTCAGAGAAAGAGTTAAAAGATTCTGCCGAAATCATCAATGCTAAAGCCAACGCCTATCTTCAACAGGGCCTGGATAAAATTAACGCTGTAAGCCCATGTGTAGATTCAGAAAAGAGCGAGCAAGCGTTATACAAGGAACTGACCAATTATTTTGCTAATCACAACCACGGAAAGTTAATTCAAGATATTTTAGAGCGAGATGAAGTCGATAAACGCAGAGTCCTGATTAAGGATTCAATCTATAGTGCTTGGAATGTAACAGATGGATATCTATTGGGGCGTAAAAAAGCTGGTCAAAGCAAACTAGGATTGATGCCTCTTCTAAGAATCGGTGATCAGTATATCGGTGCCGATAAACTTGAACACATGTTCGGTATGGGACTGATCTATCATTCAGGCATTACGTTTAAAGGAAAAACTTTAAAGGATGTTCTAAAGAACGGAATTTTACGTGAAAAAACAGCGCTTGGTGGAAACATGGTTGCGACTGGTGTCTTTTCTTATGGCGATCTATCGGCAAATTTCAATGGCATGCGGTTTTGGAATCATCTACTTCAAAAACGTGATGATGTTTTAGGTGTTGCCTACAACGTAGGGCCGTATGTTCGTTGTGAAGCTGGCAAATGGAAAACGACTGAGTTTAAAATTGATTTCAGAAACTATGTTGATGCGTCAATGGATGAATCGATAAACTGTCGTAAGCTAGCTACAAAGGATGGCGTCGAAAAATCTGTTGCGGCAATGAAAGCTCGTGGATTTAGCGAATGTCCTCGCGATGCTAAATTGCTAGAACAAATGCAAGCAAAGTATAATGTTCTTATGGCCAACGATCCAACGGGATTAACGATATCCCATTGGATTATAAATATGAAAGGCCTTGGACAAGTTAATTATTTTGGTGAATTTAAGCAATAGAGTATGCTAGAACGCCGAATATGAAAACACGACAAGCGTCTGGCGCTGACATAAAATCAGTAGCCGTTTTATTTAATAAGTATCGCGAGTTTTACAAACAAGGATCTAACCTTGAAGGGGCCGAGCAGTTTCTTTCTGAGCGCTTAGCGAAAAACGAATCTGTGTTGTTTGTGATAGAAGACGGCGAGGCTGGTATTGTTGGATTTACTCAGCTCTACCCGTCTTTTTCATCTGTATCGTTAAGACGTCTTTGGATTCTGAACGATTTATTTGTTTCAAATGAATATCGCGGTAAGGGCGCCGCAAAAGCTTTGTTAGATCAAGCAGTAGAGTTTGCAAAAAGTACGAATGCTCGCGGTTTAACCCTAAAGACCGCGCACGATAATCATGAAGCCCAACGTTTGTATGAGAACCATGGCTGGAAAAAAGATGGTCAGTATCTTTCTTACAATCTTATTTTCTAACTATGCAGATTTGAGGGCGCTTTTCCGTGACCATGAATGGTTTCATCGGCAAAGTATTTATACCTTACGATTTTGAAGTAAAGATCGGTACGATTATTAAATTCTTTGGTGTAAATCGTTTCCAGTTTTATTCGCTGATCGTTCAAGTGATCAAACAGCCGAGTGCCTTTTCCCGCAATGATATTAACAAGACGAATTTTTAAAGAATCGACGACGCCTGCCTCCAGGGCTATTTGTGCAAGTTTAACCCCGCCGACTATAACGACGTTTTTCTTTTTGGCAGCGGATCTGGCCATTTTTATCGCTTGAAAAATTCCCGTGGTAACAAAATTAAATTTCAATTTGTTATTTTGTCCCTTAGTTACAAAATGTGTTGGGTTTTCTGTCACGACAAACACCGGCACCTGATACGCGTAGTTCGTAAAGTCATGATTGACGTCATCGTAGTAATCTTGATCCATGATGATCGCGCCAGTACTGTTTATCATATCGACCAATGCTTGTGTGCCTTTAAGTTCCTCCACTGGGTACAATGAATCCCCATCGCGATCGATGGAAAATCCATCTAGTGACATAGCCATATCAAGTGTAACTTCAGACATACTTTCTCCTTCCTTAAAGAGTTCCTACCTGATCTTAAAATAGAAATGTGGTGAAAGTAGTTTTTAGCGGTGTGGTTGTTAACTAACAGCCATCAGATATTTGTATAATTACAGACACGAATTTTTGAATCGTGTCCAACGCGGCAGTCGAAATTAAAATTTAAAATTGGGAATGTCGGACGAATAGGTTTGGTGAGACAGCAGGTTTAACACTTCGTCATCAGTGAGTTGCTCAAAATTTCTGTAGAATTCTCCGACACTTTGAAAAAATATAGGTGTTTTCATACAAATGACATGATCTATTTCAGAACGCAGTCGTTGAGCTGTGTTGCCGGAACAAATTGGGATAGCCAGAATAATCTTGGCCGCGCCTTTTGATTTGGCGTAAAGTCCTGCCGCGCGCGCAGTGGCCCCAGTGGCCAAACCGTCGTCTACCAAGATGACTGTCTTATTTTTTAGTTCTGGAACTGGACGACCTTTTCTATAAACATTGGCTCGACGCTGAACTTCTTCTTTTTCGTGATCTTGAAGGGAGGTAATTTGTTCAAGAGTTATTTTAGAAAGTCCTACAGCTTCAGGATCCATCCATAAAATTTCGTTTTCAGTCACCGCTCCAATTCCATATTCAGGATGAAATGGATGACCAATTTTCCTAACTATTAGTACATCAAACGGAATTTCTAGTTTTTTTGAAATTTCACGGGCAACCGGAACACCACCACGAGGCAGAGCCAAGACAATAGCATTAGTTAAATCAGCTTTGGGAAGCAGACTTATTTGAGCAGCTAGTAAAAGGCCAGCTTCCTGGCGATTTTTAAAAATCTGTTTCATAATACTAGATTATATAGTGAGCACATCGTGTGCCAGCTTCGAATATATTTATTGGAGATCAATAAATAAGGAAGGGAAAATTGGTTCCATTGGTGTTGAGAATTTCCCCAATCCCAACATTACGAGTAGATTATTTACTTGGCCACGATGGTAGTTTTGTTTCGCGATCGGGTCTATCAAGGGGAAAATGCGATCATGCCGGACATAATTTTAGAAAAACAAACTAACAATCATCCTAATTTTTTTTGTTATAAACGAAGCTTCATAAATGCGGCCGACGCTGGACAAATTTCACGAAATTCAGACGTTGCTTTGATGCTATTGGGCGCCGATTCTCTAGCTAATTTTTTAAATCCTGCTTTCTCAAAAAATCTTTCTGCTGTTTCTGTTAAAATAAAAACCTGCCGAACCCCGTTTTTTTTAGCTAAGTCCAAGGCAGCTAAATACATTAGCTTTCCCAAACCATTTGCGCGTTGATTTTCTTTCACAGCAAAAGAGCGCAGTAGCGCATCTGAATTATATATTTCTAGCCCTACCGCTGCACAAAATTCTTGTTCAATTTCTCCCACCAGAAAATGATCTATATGTTCAGTTAGGCCTTCTGTGGTCAGTTTACAACTAGATAAAAGAGCTTTTAAATTTGCCAAATCAGAAATTTTCGCAGAACGAATACTTAGGTTTCTCACACGGCCCTTCCAAAATTATAACCCAAGATAATCTCTAGTAGATTTAGTAGTATATATCAATCATCATTTAGTAGAGGCATTACCTAAACAAAGATGTCTATTTAAGTGAATTTGATCGCTCAGTCTGATGAAAAAACGGATCGTCGATATTCATTTGGTTGTTGTTTAATATGGTAGTAGTTGGCAAATTGAAGCAGATATTCAAATATCTTAAAAAATTTGTGACTTAAAATCCGAAACAACAATGAGCATAATGTTAGAAAGAATCGGTGAAACAGCAAAAAATATTTCTGTAGTATTCAAAGCCAATAAAATTCGCTTTAATTAACATGTGCTACATTCAGAAAGTATCACAAAACCATCGTCGTCGATTAACAAACTTCAAAATTTTCGAGCTTCTTTAACGAGGACGAATTTAAAAGCCGCTCAGAAAATTTGGTCGAAATAAATTCAAAAATATTTGTTGAATCACCGTCGGAGAAGGGGGCTTTCTATTCACAGGCTATTCCTATGTCTGTATTTAAATGTAGTAGGGAAGCTGTGGTCTTGAATTGGAGACTAGGTTATTGAACGTTTCGAGATTTTCAATAAAATAGGTCGAGGTAATTGTTCGAAAAATAGAGGATATGCATTGAAATCAACCAGCCCCCAGTTTTGAATTGACCTGGCCGCCTTAAAACTATGGGATCTTGTATACGCTTATAATTAAGGCTTAAAATTGTAAAAATTCACTTTAAAGGAATCATATGATTACGATTCTCGGTATATCAAGAGGAATTAAAGGACAGCTAACTCTAATGGCCAACTTGTCTTTAAGTTCTGGTGATCCTGATGAAATTGAATCGTTCATAGTCGATTACAACCCGGCTACTAAAAAGTTTAAGAAGATAAAATCATTTCCAGGTTGGTTAACTGGAATGGTGACAGCTCCCACGAGTGAGCTTGTAATGGTTTCAGCGGATGGCGAATTAGTTTGTTTTCGATCTGGGAAGATTCAAGTCAAAAGTTTAAAACGAAACGCATTTATGAATGGACTCGCTTTATTGCCTGGTGGAGGCTATTTAGCTTTGGGCGACGATGGATCTGCTTATTTAGGAAAGTCAATTTCTGCCAAGTCGAAAAAATACAGTTTTGGGTCATCATTGTACGGAGCCCATTCTTTTTCTGGTAATAAAATAGTTATTGTGGGTGATAATGGTACGGCCGTATATGGATCTGAAAAAAGTTGGTTTCGAATTGATTTGAATACAGATAGCTGCCTTTTTTCAGCGATCATGATCGATGAGCATAAGTTTTATATTGGCGGTGTCGAGACGCTTTTTTTAGTTAATATTCAAGATCTTTCGAAGCAGCCTCGAATTAGAAAAGTTAAACTACCCGATAAACTGACATGCTATGCGATCGAGTATTTTAAAGGAAAACTATTTGTAGGCGCAGGTGAAAATGGTTTGTGGGCGTGGGATAATATCAAATGGAACCAGGTGTCGAAAGCTCACGTGCACGCTCTGTATAAAGTCGATGATTGGCTTGCAGCCATGGCTAACAATACTTTCCTTTATCTTAATAAAGGTAAGTGGATTAAAAGTCAGCTAGATCTGAAAGTGCTTCGAAGAGGCAAAACTCAACAGTAGATAGGTGTAGTTATTATTGACACTCCAATAAAAAAGTATTTGAATTAATCGATGCCATCCAAGTTAGGTGGCTTTTTTTTTGGGTCCCCGGTAAATAATTTTTTGCAGGCTTACCTGGTCCCCTGCAAATTAAATGTATTTAAGGGGATGGAAATTTTGCTGTTCCAAAAAGAGTGATCAAAGTAGCAGATTCAAGCCCCAGTTTATGAAATTGGCCAAATTTCGTGTCCAAATTGCTGGTCTCGGAATTGGTCAAGAAGGCTAGCGGCGGCTTTAAAAAGCTCTTTACCATGGACAAAAATACATGCGCGAATAGGATTGGATTTTGTTCAGAATTTATTCGTCGAGCTATGGTCAGACATTTTTGGCTTCAATAATGTGATACAAACTTTGAAATTATTTAAACAGAAAAAGAGGTTTTAAAATGAAACGATTGATTGTCATATTTTGTCTAGTGTTCGCAGGTTTAACAGCTCATGGCGAGCAGGTAACTTTTGATGTATCAGGATATGCTCGCGATATAAACTATGCTGCAAGCAGCAGATCAATGGGTAAAAACTGGGTAAAAAAACAGGCAGAAGAAAATCTGAAAAGCAAAGCGAACAGTATTTGTGCGAGTCTTAAAAGCAAAACTGAAGATATTTATGATATTGATTTAAGTAGAGTGCAAAATGGCCACACTTATGAATACACAGCGAGCGGCAAAGTAAACTGTAATTTGAGTGCCGTTGGTTCGTGTTCCTTAAAAATTACTGATTCTAATAGTTTAGCAAATTACTCAGTTGGAGTTCAAATCTGTGAAAGCGCTAACTCAGAAAAGTTACTGGCTTGTTCGAAAGGATTTGTAAATCGACCTGCTCAGCCAATGACGAGAGACGAAGCACTAATTAAATTATTTATAAATTCATCTAATACGGTAGGCGCCGAAGCAATCAAAGCGTGCGAAGTTGCAGTCTTAAGACGTGCGGATGTTATCTTTAAAGTACTTTTGCAAACAACTCTTGATGATTCTTATGAGCTTTTGAGATTAGCAACAACATCAGTGGACAACCTTGGACTATCTGAAGCGAAAAAAATGATCGCTGATGTTTTAAGAAAAAATGGAGTCGCTGAAAAATATTTAATTGAATTGTTGTAAAAATTTATTTGCTCTTGAAAGTCGCTGATATTTGGTAGCTTTTTCAAGTGAACCAAATTTGCGAATCTCATAAAGTTGGAAACGCTAACCTCTTTTGCAGATGAGAGTTTATATAGAGACAATCGTAGAACTCTGATGCAAGATAAAATCTACTCGGTGTCGGAAGTCAATTGTTGTTCAAAACCCACCGTTGTTGGTGAGTTATATTCTGAAATTTTAAAAAAGATTTACATAGTAGCAATACTGACAAATTTCTATTCAAATTGCCCGACCCTGCTTAAAACCGGAGAGACCACATTGTGTGATTAATTCTGTCACTTTGTATAAAGTTGAGACATGAGTTTTCCATACGTTCAGATTAAACCACACTCTATAATGAGTCCTAAATTGCATTTCCATAACTTGTAGATTCACTCAGTTTGAAAATTGGGAAATTAATCCCCAAACTTTGAGCATTATCGGGAACCCTATGAAAAAAAATATTATAATAGTATTTCTTCTTCCAATGGTATTGTTGGCAGACCCACAAGTGCAAGAACAAGCAACGATGATAGCGTCTTGCCGGGGAAAAACATTAAATATCTATTGCTATGACACTCCTGATTGTGGGGACGCCATTTTACTAAAACAACTTGCAATCACTCCTTTTAAAGAGGGTGGCATGCAGGTCCTGCCTCTTAATAGAGTTCTAGATTCTTTTGAAAGACGTTATAAAGCCCGTTATCAAGGAGCGTCACCGAAAAGTTTTGAAATTCCTAGAGCCACACCTCCAACAGTGGTCTATTACAATAAAGCGGACCTTGCTTGTGCAAACGCCATCGCCAAGGCGGCTTCCATGGTGTCAGAGGAATATCAAATACCATCTACAGGCCGAGTTTCTTTACCTGTAGTTCAAGCAAGCAAAAATTTAACACCTATGGCTGGGCATATCGAGCTCTGGTGGTCGAATGCAAAATAACCTCAAAAGCTTCACTGGCAATACTCGCATCAATTTGAACTTTGAATAATTCTTCGGTCCTCGGGATTCTAACTTTAGATCGTCCTGCAGAAAATACGGCGGTATTTTTTTAACGCTTAGTTTTCGTTTTGAAATCGCATAAACTCTATAATGGAAAAACCAGAATAGTTATCTTCTCGAGGGGAACCATTAAGAAGAGAACCCTGTGCATTCGTTTAACGATGTGTCAACTAAACCGGGGCGATGGGATCACAATACTACCTTCTCCATATACTCGCCGGCAATGCGATTCGGGTCGCATCGCCACGACCGTCAGTAAATCCCCAATTTGCGGTTGCAAATATATTGGCCCCGGAAAAATCCAAAGCTCCTGATCCTTCACTTCGATAATCGAAGTATTGGTTATAAGATGATCCCAACCTAATAACTTTCGAACCTAAAGTTGTCGCATCTTGAATTGCCACTAAAAGATTCTGATTCTTCGCCCAGGTATTTGAAAATGATTCAACATTATAGGTATTCATAAACAAAAATCCTTTTTTAGAGCGATCATATATTTTTCCGAAATGCATTCCAATCGACCATGATCCGCCATCTAACTCTGGATAACTTATGGCTTTAACGCCACAGGTGTAAGCATTTGCATAGCTATTTGGTATTAATGTACACTTTGCTGCGGCTGAACTTGAAATATCAACAGCTTCAATCCAGTCATTTCGATTATTTTGAGAAACAAACATTTCTTCTCCATTTAATCCCCATGCCCATCCCGAATGAGACGCATCAGAACCTATTCGAACTGGATCTGAAAAATCTTTCAAGAACGCCTTTGGTCCATCTACCAACGTATTTACATTCGCAGTTTCTCCATATTGGGGATCCGTTGGCACATACTCAAAATGAATAACAACTCTCAAACCAGAGGGCGACATTTCCACCATATTAGGCCGACGAATATGATTTACTGGAGCTGTTGGTGAATTAATAACTACGCAGGGGGCCTTTGTGTACCCAGAACATGAAGGCTGCATTGTTGATAAAACTCTATTTTGAATACGATCATAAACAAAAAAGGCGTAAGGTAACCAAGTTCCACCTGTCCCGGAGTCCATCACTTGCCAAGCCCAATAACGTGAGTCATTCGAAGAGTCCCCTTCCACGTCATTCATGATCAACGCGTTAGGATACGAATTAGCCGGGAATTCAGAAGAGAAATCATGAATTAATGCTGGTGGCGACAAAGTCAATTTCTGAGGATCTAGATCCATATAATAAAAACTCATGTTAACATTTTCATTTTTAAGCGCGTATGAGTTACCTATAGAATGGCCAACAAAATAGAATCGGTACGGATGATCGCAAGTGTAATTCCAACGAATTTCATTCACCTCACCCACACTTCGACCAGTTGATGGATCAGATGTTTTGTTAAATTTTATCGGAGCAATCATCTTGTTATCTGATACTCTATATATCCAAGCACTAGTGCTATTATCACCATGCACTAAAACAAACTCGCCTGTTATATTAGATGGAGTATACCTTGAATAAACAATAGCTGACAAAGAGCTCTTTTTATTTCCATAGTCGCCAATTAATTCACTTTTATCTGCAAATCGAGTGATCTTAAAGCCAGTTATAGGATCTGTGACAATTAAGCCTTTTGCGGGATATACGCCTTTATTCGGAATTGGAATGATTGACTTGTCATTAACTAAAGTCATTGGATCAGTTGAACCATATGGACTATTAATTGGTGTTAATGGCGAACACCCCACTTCAGATGTGTTGCTACCATTTGGTGGTGAAGTGACAGGATTAACAGCAGGTAATTCAGAGATAGGATCTCGTTGTAAAATTGAACTACTCTCACTTACAAAGTGACCAGAACAATTTTGAAAACTAACTAATAAAACAAAAAATAGAGCAAAAGTAATAATTTTAAAAAAACTTAAATAACTACCTAATGGTTTCAAATTTCCACCCCTCAAGACCTATACTATACTACAAGGGTAGGATTTAGAAATAGGAAAGAAGTTCCCTAGTCAAAATGATACCCGCAAATTTTAAATACACCTATTTCAGATTGGTTCCTATTTAGAGGTCATAAATACTAGCCATGTCCTTTTTGGACACACAAAAAATAGTTTACTTATACTTCTATTTCCTATTAGCTTGTAACAACGGCAAACATTTCCTGGATATTGAATGATGTTAGAAAATAATTTTCGTAATTATCTTTTTCTTGAACTAAATAAAAGAAAGCAGAATAACTATAGATACTCTTTACGACAGTTTGCAAAATATTTGGGATTAGAGCCATCATTTCTATCTAAACTTTTGCGTGGAGACCGCAAGTGCACCTTAAATCAAATTGATAAACTTGGCAAAAAACTAGGACTTACCGTGCAAGAAATTGATTTTTACAAAGTAAACTCAATTAAAAAAACAGAATATTTAGAAAGGAAAAACAAACGTAAACCTGCCAAGTTCTATAGAATTCCTTTCGACTCAGTGCCGTTAATTGCAGGCTGGCATTTTTTCGCGATCTTAGAATTATATAGCATGCCCGACGTGGAAATGACTAAAAATCAAATTAGTAGATTTTTTAATATTTCAGAATTAGAGGCGGAAAACGCTATTCTACATTTAGTCAAACTTGGTCTGCTTGAGGCTAACAATAAAAATAAATTTTATCTAAAAAATGCAAATACCACAATTGACCAGCGTCCTTTTACCACAAAAGAACTCAGACAAATCCAAAAACAGTTTTTGCTCAAAAGTATAGACTCACTAGAACAGGATCCCATTGATATTCGCGATCACTCGGGAATTACACTTGCAATTTCTTCGTCAAAAATTTCTGAAGCTAAAAAACTTATTAAAAACTTTAGGAGACGTTTTATGTCTTTAATGCAAAATGTTGACCCCAAAGATAGAATATATCAGCTTTCCGTCTCCTTTTATCCTATCTCAAACTTTTTAAGTAGAGGCTCTAAATAGATGAAAACATTTTTTCTTTTTACCATTTTGATTGCTATTTCATTAAAAGCCGGACAAGAAACATGGGGTGGCGACTTTTCTTCGCTTAAGTTCGTAAAAGCTGGAAGAATTTTTGCCGTCGAAATTCAAAGTACTGCCGATTGTGGGTTGAAAAATATAATTTCGGCGAACAGGTTGCTTGCGACCATTGATAGCACCGAGGTAGAATCTAGTGATTCAGAAATAAGTGATTCAAAAGGCCATATCTATTTCCACAAACTAAAATGGGAAGCCGTGACTCAAGAAATGAAGAACGAAGTGGTTCTTCAAAAGTACTTAGCTCAAGCCGATATCAAAATCTCAGAAAATAAAGCTATTGAATTGGCGAAAACTTGCCGCAAGTCACCCTATTGGTTAAGAAACTCTATTTTATCTCGTATTAATCGAGTAATTTCAGATGTTGAGCTAAAGGACGACATTCAACATATTTCGCAATTGCTTTTAACTGATTTGAAAAATAAGAAAGTAAAAAATCTTCCTCCAAAGTTCTCTATTAAGTCCCTCGAAGACGCTATAAACACTATCAAATTACCGAAAAAAAATAATCAGAATTTAATATTGGATTCGAAACCTGTTTCCTTTCGTTTCCAACATGGAATGCTTAAGGATGGAAAGAACACGAAAGGCCCATTTTATAGAGAAATTACCATCAATAAATCCGTTTGGGCTCATCAAAGTATAGGACAAAAAAAAGAGTTCCTGTTTCATGAGTATCTTGGACTTTTAAATTTCCGTGATTCCAATTATCAATATTCATCCGTTTTATTTTTTGATTTAGATGAGGATGACTATAAAAAATAGATCATTATTTTTAAGTATATTTCTATTAGTTTTAATTCAATTTTTGTTTTTATATTTATTCCATGAAAAAAAGATGGAAAATTGGATTAAAGTAGTTACAAATAATTCGGACCTGCCAATTGATCTCAAATCAGAAGTATTTAGAGCGCTCTTTATTTTGATTAAAGAAGATAGCAATCTAAACGTCTCCAAAGAACTTTGCACCAATAGAAAAATGATTCAAAATTTGTTTCAGCTACAACGGATTCCTAAATCTTTATCCGCAATTCCTTATGTTGAGACAAAATATAGAAACTTAAGTGGAAAAGAAAATGCCGGAATTTGGAATTTTGATATCTATACTTCTCAGATGTATGGGTTGGCTGTGGACAATAGAATAGATGAACGGTTGGATTTGAAAAAATCTTCCGAGGTTGCTGTTAAATATCTAAATACGCTTTATGAACTTTTCAAAAATTGGAATTTAGTTATCTTGGCTTACCGATATGGCGAGGGTCAAATACTTCAACTAGTGCGTAATTACCCGAATCTAGATGCGTGGGAAATCGAATCAAAAATCGGAATGGAAGATAGTTATCTTGGACGGGTGCTTGCAGCGATCATTTTCCTTGAAAATATAGAATGTGAACGAGTTAAGGCGAGACCCCACTAGCTCCGATATCCCATGGGCTACTTCTTGTGATTCCTTGGATATCTGAAATAAAAGCAAAATTAGCATCTGCTGATAGATCGACACCGCGACCCTTAGCTGAAACATCCGTCAATCTCAATCGGTAGTCGTCAGAAGACGCATTCATAAAATGAACACTAGCACTAACAACGTCGTTTGTACTCGAAGAAGAAAAATAAGTGAAGACTGTATTAGCAAGATTATAATCTCCTACGAATGAATCATAGTAGGAATAGGCGTTAGCAGTCGCCCCTTGAACGATATTATTTTTGGCAATAGCAGGTCCGTAAAAAATCACTCCTTCATTGGCAGTCAAAATCGTATTGTTATAAAACACTGTCGTAGAATTTAAAACAAGAGTAGTACCGGGATTCGATGCATTATTAACCCCATAGAAGATGCTATTAGAAATAAAATTTCTAAAATTTATGTTTCCCCCACTATTGACATATATGGCATTGATTGCACCGCCTATAAAAGTAGAAACAGTCCGAGTAACTATGCATGAATCGAAATAGAATGTTCCTGCTGCTGTACTAGCCGCAACCCGAACCACTTCAACTCCGGAATCGATTCCTTGAGAAATCTTAATACCTTCAACACGTACATCTTCAGAATTAACATTTAGAGTCGGGTAATACGACGAAGTTGTATTACTCAGTTCATAACCTCCGCTTGCCCAAAAACCTTGATGCCGCTGACTTTGTCCAGCCTCAAATAAATTATTCGGAGCAAAAATTTTAATATAATGAGAATTGTTAGTAACCCAATTGGCTAGATCTACGTTAGTGTTATCAGTAGCGTCAGCGTAGCCAGCAAAATTGTAAATTAGGTTGCCTGCCACTAAATCCGTCCCCGTAGTTCGAGTGTCAAAGTTAGCAAGCGAAGCACAACTTAAATTACATGACGCACCGGAAAGGATACCCGTATTCTCGGTTCCACTTTGAGCATCACTTAATGATGTATAGGCGCGATAAACCTTCCACGTCAGGCTAGGAGCAGTAGTTCCGATGGCGGATCCTCCATTGGAAGTTTGTAGATAGAACCTATTGCTATCTAATCGTACTGAAATAAACCCTATAGCGTCGTAAAGCCCGTCGTTATCTGAATCGTATTGAACAACATCACCAACACCGATGTTACTAGGCAAATTTTCTTGAAATGAAGCAATGGAGTTTTGAATAGAAATACTAGTTATTCCTCCACTAGCCAACGCTGATATGTTCGATGGCCCAATAGATCTAAATACTGAGATAGGTCCATTATCATTATCCAATATTTTAATAGCGTGCGACGCTATACCTAGGACTTCATTCGTACTAGAGTTAAGTGTTAAGATAAGTTCTTCCCAAGGTTCTATATCGGAATCATCTACAATTTGAATTGATATCTGTGCTGCTAAATGTCCGGCAGGTATCACGATCGGGCTCGATAGGCTTGCTATTACATCCCCTGGAGTTCCGGCAGATCCCTTTGTAGAAAGATCAACACTTACATCGACGTCACTAATTTGGGAAAGACTGACCTGCACAATGGTGGTGCCACTTGCTTCGTTTACGACCTGTGCAATGTTTGAAAAACTAACCGTAGGCTTTGAAGGAGTTGGAGTATTCGAACCTGGAGGAAGTTCCCTAGATGTTACATGGGTGGGATTAAGTCGCTCAATACGCGCATCTAAGAAACACCCGGACAATAGACTCAATAACACTATTTGAAGAATTATATACCCGTATCGAATCATCAATTTAATTTCGGAAGTTTTGTCAAAAAATAAATAGTTTCCCAATTTTTTATGTGTCCAAAACTATTTTTGCAAAAAGTACACAGGCCTTTAGATTGCTCAATCAAAATTTTATAGATAAGTGCAACGAATAGGGCTCGATTCACTGCTGAAAGTAGAGAGATTCGATAGAGCCAAACCACATGTAGGGTTTAGAACCAAGAACTCCAAGATGACTTTAATTGCTTTTCGAGGAAATATTTTAGTGGATTCTATTTTACTTTCCATAAATGACTTTCTCTAGCGCACTTGCTAGATGTTTAAATTAATACAAAATTACTTTTGATTTATTTTTTTTGATCTTTTGAAATCTACAGTGGTCAACATTTGAGTAAATGTATGAGCCGAAATAGAACCCTTTTGATAAGCTTTTATCGTTTTGTCCTGAAGATCCAAGGCGGCATCTGTAAAGGTTACGCTAAAGACTATCGCGACAGTACGTTAAGGGGAGTTTTGAATAGATCAGAAATTTTGTTTCCTTTAGCAGATGACCCGACATTTTTTTCAGATCCCAACGGAACTATTGAATGGCTAAATACACTACCAGACCCAGATAAATTGGAAGGATTTAGGTGGGGACTGAAACATCAGTTTTTTACTTCGAAAAAAAAATCAGCAAGACAATCGGCCTATTATTTCAGAAAATGACTTGTTGTAGCAAGAAATGGGACCTGGCACCCTGGCCAAAATTTTATTTTGTTTAGATTGGAACTCAATTTAGTATTTATAAATATGATAATCGAATCGGATAAGAAAAAAGGCAATTTAATCGCGGTTGTTTTGTTGGTCATTGGTTTAATTTTTTTATTTCTGACCGCTAAAGTGGAAGAACCAGATAGAAATCAACGAGCTGCATTTTTCCTGGGCTTACTGTTGTCGTCGATCAGCGGCTTAGCGTTGATCAATCAAGACGAACGTAAAACAGAAATCCAATCTGATACGAAGCGAGTAATTTTTAAACGCAAAAGTTTTTTTACTGGCGAAGAAATTAGAGTTGTACCTTTTGATCAGATTCAAAAGGTGGGCGTAACCGGTGTTGGTCGCCGAGGCCCCGTAGATTCGCGATCCTATTTTATATATATCACCGTAAGGAACGGAAACACGATTCGGACCGGCTATTCCTCTTTTGATGAATACGGCACAAAAGAGTTAGCCGCCGAAATGGCGAATCTAATTGGATGTGAACATAGTCCAACTCCCATTGCTCCAATGGATAGTGAGCTTATTGAAAACGCGATTTTCGCTGCGATTATCGCGGCGGTTACTTGGGCATTTTTCTATCGTTATAAGGTAGGTCCTTGGTGTGCGGCCATGTGGTTTGGAACGGGACCAGCGTTGTTCATGTTAACCGTTTTTTGGGCCGCCTACTACTTGCTACTACTTTTGCGCCGAAAGTATAAATATTAATCGGAAACCGTCTTCATCCAAATCATAGTTTGCAGTGTATTTATTTTACGTCCCAGATCGCGAGGATAGGCAGTTCAAAGGCCGAATCGTTAAAGTCTAACATCTATGTTGGCCTTCATTGTTGTTAAAGTTGTGTGATTGGAATGGGTCGTTGGCAAGGAATTTCACTAATTTTTGAAATTTGTGACGTACTTTTGATTTACCACGGTTGTTTTTGTTGGTCCACGGGCTGGATAAAGTGGCGGCGGTTTAGTGGCAAGGTCCATATGCTTAAGGATTTTTCGAATCACTTTGGGAGCTTCGATGGCGGCAATGATTTTCATGTTTCCAGAACATGATTGCCATTGTTGTTCTACCTGTACCTATGGACAAAAAAATGGACTCATGGACAAGGGTCACGTTACAGAATGTTTGGATTTTAGAGTTTGGTAGCACAAGTCGCATATAATCTGAAGTTCATGGAATTTTTCAAACTCCACAGTGAGGCCTTTCTCTTTAAGGTACATCACTTCACATTGCTCGCACCATGCCTGAAGATCATTTGGATCATCATTGTTTTCTATGAAACCAACAATCTTGTCTTGCGCCTGTACAAGATGGGAACAAACCGCGCAGCCTAATCTTTTGCCATGTGTTCCACAAACAATAATCAATTTAGAATTCATTACTATTGCCCCTCTCAATAGAAGTATCCCATGTTTTAGACTTAGTTCAACACTCCAATCTCCGAGAACCGGAGGCATTTTTATGACGCGTTTTGCGACCGACGTGGCTTGTTCTTTAAACTCTTTTTGAGTTAATATTATTGAACTGCAACACGAGAACATTGGGTTATGATGCAGCACCCATTTATCAATAGGAAAAATAAATGTTAAATATTTGGAAGTTTTAATGAAAATTTTAATTTGTTCTTTATTCTTAGCTCAAATTTCTTTTGCCCAGATGTCCATCGAAACTGTGAGTGAAGTTGGTGTAACTATTGAGGCAAGTCCAAATTCAACTTTTGTAATTAAAAAGGTACAACCGGCTTCTCCAGCCTTCAATGCGGGTTTGAAGGAGAATGACCTGATTACTTCCGTGAAGAGAGATTCAAATTCGGAACCTATTCAGATTGCAGAAAAATCTTTAGAAGAAGTCGTAAATTTACTTAAGGGTCCAAAAGGATCTTTATTGGCACTTGAACTTCTGAGACATCCAGCTAAGGATTTGAAAAAAGTAACTCTTGTTCGAAGTGATACTTTGAAGAAGTAATAAAATACGCCTTAGAACCACTAGTTTGAATTTCAATTCCTCGAATAAAATGCTCTGCAAATCAGAGTTTTTTTAATGGTGATTTTAAAAATCTTTCTTGATATTTATGCTCGAACCCATGACCAAAACTCCTCGCATTTCTGACCCTTGTTCAGAAAACCCCAAGCCCTACCAGACGCCTACCAAAATCCTACCAAATTATGAAATATCCAGAAATTTCTAGAAATACTGAACCAAAAACACTGATTGGCTAACGCTTTATTTTGATTTGAGATTTTTTATTTTTGAAAAAATGATTGTGATAAATGGCGGAGAGGGAAAATACTATTTCCCAAGTTTTTAACTCGTTGAAAGTCTTCATCATTTCTTACCCGCATAACTAATCTGTAGTAAGTTGTAGCAAGAAACTG
>TARA_B110001454_G_scaffold16145_2_pt1 | contig 69909 bp, 67 predicted proteins | sample TARA_B110001454 | Tara Oceans TARA_B110001454 (sample SAMEA4397004) | marine metagenome | biome: Polar Biome; feature: [MES] marine water layer (ENVO:01000295) within the mesopelagic zone...; material: water (ENVO:00002006), including particulate matter (ENVO:01000060) such as...... | reverse complement strand
GGAAGTCCCCGCTCGAACCCCTAAACGAAGCTTAAGAAGAAAGAAGGATCATCACTTACAAAAACGGGGGATTTTTAATTCGTATCGGTAAACAAGAAGTTCCACTTATCCAACGCAGGAACAATAAGGTAAATCAAAACACTAACGTTGATCCACATGAAGTACTTCAACCAACCCACTTGGCCTTTAGATTTAACAAACTTATACGTTTCAAATAAAAGTTTCGCCGAAGTTGGAATCACGAACAAAAGATAAAGCCATGAGGCCTTGTAAAAGGCCGGCGATAAAATCGCACAACCCACATACGCAAATGTGTACAAAGCCATTTGATACAAAGTACGCTCAAGCCCCAACGCTACTGGCAGAGTAGGGATTCCACCCTCGCGGTAATCATCTTTATAACGAATCGCTAGCGCCCAGAAGTGCGGCATCTGCCAAAGGAATAAAATCAAAAATAGGTAAATAGATTCCGGAGAAAGAAAATTAGAATTCACCGCCGTATAACCAATCGTCACCGGCAACGCGCCCGGAATAGCACCCGGAACCGCGGCGTAAATCCATTTAGGCTTCCACCAATAAGTGTAAACGACATTGTACAGAACAACAGTCGCCAATCCAAAAACCAAAGCCAATGGCGAAACTAGATACAATAAATAGCATCCACCAAATAGAAATGAACACGCCAGAACCAAACCTGCCATCGGTGTGATTTGTCCCGCAGCAATTGGGCGCTTTGATGTTCTAGGCATCTGTGCATCTAATTTATATTCTTGAACTTGGTTCAGAGCCAGGCTGCCTGAACTTAAAAGAAATGTTCCACCGATTAATTTTAGAAAATGAATCGCATCAAAAACTCTTTCAGATTCAAAGCCGAGTGCGTACCCAGCAATAGCAGCTAGGACAACAAAGATCGTGATTCCTAGCTTGGTTAAATCAGAAAAGAGTTTCACTGGTTATAGACTTTACAGTGTGCTTGTTTCAGCAACACGTGTGTAGATATCTAGGACGCAAATGATGAATAACAAGGCCAAGAAGAAAAACCCCGTCGCAAAGATGGCGCGATTATCTGGCTTGTCATATTTTAGGCCCATGAAAAACATCAATACTAATGCTGCCTTAAACGCCGCAATTAGAAACGCGACCGGAGCCGCTAATACAGATCCATGCATTACATTGTGAAACAAGTAATGAAAACCAACAGTTAAAAGCGTGAACACGATCAGTGCCCACATTACCCGCGTGTAGATTTCTTTCGGGATAATGTGATGTGAATGATTTCCACCTGAATGATTATTATTTGATCCCATGATTATCTCCTAAGTTTAGCCTACCAAATATAGTAACGGGAAAAGGAAGATCCAAATTAAGTCGACGATATGCCAAAAGATACCAACGCCCTCAACCGGTGTGAAATAATCCGCACCGAAATCCCCACGTTGTGCTCTGATGGCTAACCAAACGATTAATCCCATACCAATCAATACGTGTAGACCGTGAAGACCCGTCATACAGAAATAGAAACCATAATACATACCAAGGTTGGCATGTTGAGCCTGTGCATGAGCTACGTCCAACAAATGACCCGGCAATAAACCGTGTGAAAATTTGGAGTAGTATTCAAAGGCCTTAATACCCATGAAAACCAAACCACAAATAACTGTAATCCAAAGTTTTGTGACAGCTTCTGATTTTTCATTTTTCTGTAAATGATGAATCGACATCGCCATTGTATATGAAGATACAATCAGAACTAGCGTATTAACGAAACCCAATCTCCAGTCCAAATGACTAGCACCTTCTGAAAACATTTCTGGATAGATCGTGTGGAAAATCGCGTAACCTACGAACAAACCACCGAACATAAGGATCTCGGTAACCATGAATAGCCAGATACCTTGTTTAGCACTGTCGAATTCATGTTCAGCATCGCGAAAATGGTGAGCGACGTGATGTCCACTACCGTGAGAGTGATTACTTGTACTCATAAGGCCCCGCATTTACTGTTGGATCCACATCAAAGTTGAAATGAGGTGGAGGTGATGAAGTTTGCCATTCTAATGTTTTTGCGCCCCAAGGATTCGCAGAAGCTTTAGGACCTTTGCGAATACCCTCGATGAACACATATAAACCTAAGAAGAACCCGATACCAATTAGCCAAGATCCCATTGTCGAAATAGCATTCAGAGAATGGTAAGCCGGGATATAATCAAAATAACGTCGTGGCATACCCATCGCACCCAAAATGAATTGAGGGAAGAACGTTACGTTGAATCCAATAAAGATTAAAATGAATGTTAAACGGGCTAGTGTTTCATTGTACATTTTACCGAACATCTTCGGGAACCAATAGTACATACCCCCCATGATCGCCATCAAAGTACCACCCACCATTACGTAGTGGAAATGGGCAACAACGAAATAGGTGTCATGGAAGTGAACGTCAATCGCCATAACTGCAAGCATAATGCCCGTTACACCACCGATAGCGAATAGGAACAAAAAGCCGAGCGCATATAACATTGGAGTCTCAAACGAGATATTACCTTTGTACAAAGTAGCCAACCAGTTGAACATTTTAATCGCCGTCGGCACACCCACAAGCATCGTCAGGAAAGAGAATACCACGCCAGCCACTTCTGATTGACCAGAAACAAACATGTGATGTCCCCAAACAAAGAACGAAACGGCCGCGATACCTAGCGAAGAGTAGGCAATGGCAGTATAACCAAAAATAGTTTTTCTTGCGAAGGCCGCGATAATTTCAGACACAATACCCATCGCAGGCAAGATCATGATGTAAACCGCAGGATGCGAATAGAACCAGAAGAAATGTTGGAATAGAACGGGATCGCCACCCAAAGTTGGATCAAAAATACCCACACCAAAAGTTCGCTCAACAGCAAGTAACAACAGAGTGATAGCAAGAACCGGAGTCGCTAAAACTTGAAGAATCGCTGTTGAATACAATGCCCAGATAAACAATGGAATACGATGCATCGTCATACCCGGTGCACGTAATTTATGAGTTGTAACAATGAAGTTCAAACCCGTAAGGATTGACGACATCCCCATAACGAACGCTGCCAATACCATAATGGTAGCTGCAGTTCCCGTTTTGATTGAGTAAGGAGTATAGAAAGTCCAACCCGTATCAATTTTACCCAAGAACAAAGTCGACATGGCGATCAATGCACCCGCCATAAAAATATACCAGCTGGCTAAGTTAAGTCTCGGGAAGGCCACGTCTTTTGCACCGATTTGCAAAGGCAAAAAGAAGTTCCCCAAAATCGCCGGAATACCCGGGACGATAACCATGAAAACCATGATGGCTCCATGATAAGTCATCACTTGGTTGTATTGATCTGGCGTTAAGAATTGAGAACCAGGCTTGAATAACTCTAAACGAATCAACAAAGCAAAGATTCCACCTAATAGGAAGAAAAAGAAAATCGAGCACATGTACAAGAGTCCGATTCTCTTGTGATCAAGGCTGGTAAACCAAGACTTAATACCTTTAAACTCTGTTATGTAGTTCACGTCGGGATTAGAACCATGAGTTGATGATGCCATATATATTCCTTACCTATTTAATCGTTTTCACGTATTCGATGAGCGCCGCTAACTCTTCTTCGCTAATTTGACCCTGGAACGTCGGCATAACACCAGCATTAAAGCCTTTTACAACTTTAGCGTTCGGAGCCAAAATAGATTCACGGATGTAAGATTCATCCACATTGGCTTTAGAACCGTCTGCCAATTCTTCTTCAGTTCCAAATTTCTGGTACAATGATGGTCCCGCTTTAACAGATTTGTCTGCTACCGAGTGACAACCAGAGCACGCTTTAATCTGGAATAATTTTTCACCCTTTTGAGCCAATGGCAATGTGCTGAATTTCGATTCTTCTTCTAACCATTGATCATACTCTTCTTGAGAAACCACATGCAACTTACCAAGCATACCCGAGTGCTGAGTTCCGCAGTATTCTGTACAGAAAATGTGGAATTCACCAAACTTAGTCGCTTTGAACGATAAAGCCGTGTAGCGACCAGGAATCACGTCTTGCTTAATACGGAAACTTGGAACGTAAAAGCTATGAATAACATCCGTTGATGTCATGATTAGTTTTACATCTTTATTGATAGGAACTTTGATCAAATTTGCAGTTTTAACACCGCTTTTGTATTCCGCTTCCCATGCCCATTGTTTACCACGAACGTGGATTTCAAGAGCATCTTTCGGCATTGAACGCATATCGTGGAATATCAACCAACCCCATGCAAACACCGCCAAGAAAATTACGAGTGGAATAAATGACCACAAGAATTCAAGGAAAACGTTGTGAGTGATGTATGCTGATTTGGCGTTAACTGATCTTCTTTTGTATTTTTGAGCGAAGAAAATCATCCCACCAATTAAAATAGCACACGCCACGAAGCTAGTTATAAGCAAGAAGTTGTACAAACTATCTACTTGATACGCGATATCGGTCGCTGCTGTAGGCATCAACTTTTCCGCGTGGGCCGAACTGATCCAGAACATGTCTATCTCCCCGTTGTTCCTTCGTGCTTACGTTTGCGAAGCCAGAAGGGTAAAAGCAATAACATTAAAATAATAACCATAGCGACCCCGCCCATTCTCACCAGATTAAATGCGGCAAGAGAGTACTTGTTTTCTTTTGGGTCGTAATGAAAACAATAAAGTAACATTTTATCTACGAAGCTTCCGATTTTACCTTCGGTCGCCTCATTCAAAGCTAGCTTCAGGTCTTTTTGATCAAACATGATGCCGCCCAAATATCTTGAAATTACGCCTTTTGGAGTAGTAACGATGGCCGCAGAAGCATGTGCCCATTCTTTTTCTTTTTCATTCCATTTGGCTTTGAAGCCAACAGACGACATCATTTTGTCGATTGTTGCCTGATCACCGGTTAGAAAGTGCCAGCCATTTTCAGTTCCCGGACGGTCATAAACAGACATGTATGATTTCTTTTTATTTGCACCTAAATCGAATGTTTCTTTCGCATCGAAACTGATCGCAACGATCTGGAATTTTTCACCTGGATTCCAGTCTAATCCTTTAAGGCCTTCTGTTAATCCATTTAAATGAAAGTTACATAGTCCTGGGCACGAGTAATAAACTAACGAGATCACGACTGGGTGCTTACCGTCGTAAAAACTTCCCAATGTGACGTCTTCACCTTTTTCGTTTTTAAACGTTAAACCCATATCAACCGAAGAGCCTAATTTTTCTTCGATACCTACGCCGTCCAATTCAGTTGGACGCACAGTTGATGTCTGAGGCGCGGGCTTGCCGTCATAGCCGCCATCCGGTTTGCCTTGATGTGAATACGATGCCACCGTGAACAACAACAAAAACAAAAATACGAAAACCATTTGGTTTTCGCATTTTGAAGATAAGTGTCTCAATCGGTCTGCAGTTGACATGATTTTCCTAAATTACTATTGAGCCGTTTTCGCAAATTCAGCGACTTTAGCTGGATCGTCTTTAGATTTATTTTCAGTGATAGATTCGATGAAATGTAGAATGGCCCAACGGTCAGCAACTTTTAAATGTTTAAAAGCAGCCATAGAACTGTTTGGGATGCCATTGGCTACAACATTAAAGTGAGATATGAGACCGTTACCTTGAGTCCATTTACCTTCGACAAAGTTTCTTGGTTTTGGAGTCAAACCACCACCCGCAGGGCCATCACCCTTACCCGCGTCGCCATGACAAGTAGCGCAATTCATTTTGTACTGTTTGTGGCCGTACTCGACAAGTTCGGGAGTTGATACCCATGGTTCTTTAACGTCCGCGATTTTGAATGCGGGACCTGCCGCTTTATTTGAAGGCGCGTTTGGATCAACAACATTTTCACCAAGATCGACACCAGGATGTACAAAGGCAATGTATGCAAAAAAAGCAAACACAAAGATCATCGCAAAGATGAAGGCAGCAAATCCGCCTCTGTTATGGACATCAGAGGATTCAGACATAGATTCTCCAATTTATTTTAAGGGAAACGTTTACAGTATGGTTTGATTAGTAGCGTAAAAGAAAAGCCTGAGCAATAAAAAGCTGTTATGAATGTTAAAAATTTTTGTGTTATGCCGCAGAATGATTTTTGCTTATTTTTCTAGCAAATATGCCAATTCAAGAAACCTTAATCTTTTTTCGGAAATAGAAAATCCATCGTCTTTGTCCAAAACAGAGGCGGATCTTCCAGATTCGGGCAATGCCCTTTACCAGCAAGGATTTCACAGCGAGCGCCCATAATTTTTTCGGCTAATTCTACTGACCCTTTAAACGGCAGAATCTGATCGTCTTCACCGTGCAGGATTAAAACATCACTTTGGATTGAAGCCAATCGAGACTCGATATTAAATTCTCCAAATGCCTGCGCGATTTTGAATCCAATATTTTGCGCCGCACGAAAGGCATCCGGCACAACCACGTTAGAAAAAAAGCGAGCATTGATATTCGGAGCCTTAATTGTAGATTTCATAACCTCAGCCACCAAGTCTTTGTCCGTCTTCATAGATTCAAAGGCCTGCATAACCGCCGGTTCAAACCTTCGCCCACGCGGTCCAACCGGATCTAGCAATAGCACTTTATCTAATAGCACAGTTAATTCGGTCGCAAGAACAGTTGCAATACTGCCGCCGGTAGAATGACCGACAAGGTTCAATGATTTCAAATTCAGCGACAGTAAGAAAGATTTAAACTCGCTCGCTAACGATTCAATAGTAATAGATTCCGATGATTCAACGCTTGAACTTTTTCCACAACCGCGAATTTCCGCCATAACCAAATCCCCTGCCAACCCGGGGTTTGTTTTTAATTTTGCAAAATCTAAAGACGGGTACCACCAACGATTGGAAGACAAATTGCCATGAATAAAAACAGTGGTTTTTGGTAGCACATTACGAAGAATTTCAAAGTGAATGAAATTCTTTTTATCATCGGTGAGGTAAAACTTATGCGACTCAAAAATAGTCATGTTACCTCACCGTATTTTATTTCAGATTAAAGTACAATCCCGCCATCTACGCTGATCACAGTACCTGTGATGTAAGACGCTTGTTCAGAAGAAAGGAATAAACATGCATTAGCGATGTCATCCACTTCACCTAAACGTTGCAAAGGAACTTTAGCTGCCATGCCATCAAGAACCTCTTTAGGCATTGCGTTTGTCATTGCTGTTTTGATGAAACCCGGAGCAATCGCGTTCACCGTGAAACCTTTACGACCTAATTCTTTAGCCAAAGTTTTTGTGAAACCGATAACACCCGCTTTGGTCGCCGCGTAGTTCGCTTGACCAAAGTTACCATAAAGACCAACGACACTTGAAATGTTGATCACGCGTTTATGTGAAGATGCTGGATTGAATTTTTCCAATAAGCCTTTTGTTACATTGTAGATACCAGTTAAGTTTGTATTGATAACTGCATCCCAATCAACATCCGTCATTTTAGCGAATGATTTATCACGAGTGATACCGGCGTTGTTGACCAGAACGTCAACGGGAGCTGGCAATGCTTTGATGGCTGTTTCAACTGATGTCCTGTTGGTCACGTCGACTTGTTGAAAAGTAACTTGTGACGCGTATTTTGATAATTCTTTTTGTGCGTTGTTAAGTGCGTCTTGAGAGTAATCCCAAACAACAACTTTACCGCCCGCTTCTAAATAAGACGATGTTAATTTAAAACCGATCCCAGCAGCACCGCCAGTAACTAGTGCTAATTTGCCTGTAAAATTAAAATTCAAGTTGGCCATGAAAGTTCCTTTTCAAAAAAGTTTCCAATTTGTATTTCACATCGACTTAAAATTGACAATAACTCTTTGCAGGGTTTCTGGAAGGAAAATAGGGTTTTTGCTCTATAAACTTTTACTGGACAAAGATGATTTTCCAGCGCTAGACCATCAGAACTAGAGTGAATAGTTAAACGAAAAAACGTAACCGATTTTTGGAAAAATATTAAGTCAAGATTGCGAAAGGAATATTTAGATGAGAACAATTTCTATCACAGGCACAGGAATGTACGCACCAGAACGCGTAGTAAAAAATTCGTATTTTGATGAATTATATAAAAAAGATATCGGAACATTTTTAAAAAATAGCCGCAACATTTCTGAGCGTCGCTGGATGGAACCGTCGCAAACTACAAGCGATTTGATCGTTCCCGCGGCTGAAGAAGCAATGAAAAATGCCGGCATCACTGCAAAAGATTTAGATTTAATAATCGTTGCAACTGACACACCTGACTATTTATCCCCTTCGACGGCATCCGTAGTTTCTCACAAGCTTCAAGCGTTGAAAGCCGGGACTTTTGATATCAACACAGCCTGTGCCGGTTTCGTGACAGCGCTTGAAGTTGGTCAAAAAATGATGAAGACCGACAATCAGTTTAAATATGTATTAGTTGTTGGCGCCTACGCGATGAGTAAATGGTTAAATTTTGACGATTATAAAATTGCGTCTTTATTTGCGGATGGCGCGGGTGCTGCAATTTTGACAGACGCCCCAGTAGGCACTCAAGGGTTCTTAGCTTCTACCTTCTATACAGATGCCCAGTATCATGATTATATGGGGATCTATGCTGGTGGTAGTTACAAACCAGTGACTCATGAAGTGATTGAAAAGAAAGAACATCTTCTAGCGTTTCCTAAACGTATTCCACCGGAAACAAACGGAATTCACTGGCCACGACTAACTAATATAATCTTGGATAAAATCCAAAAACGCCCTGAAGATATTAAACATTTCTTCATGACTCAGTTCAACGTTCAAAGTATTTACGAAACTATGGATACATTAAAATTACCTCGTGAAAAAGCTCACTACATCATGGATCGTTATGGCTACACGGGTTCTGCGTCTATTGGTATGTGTATGGCCGATGCGGCTCGCCAACATAAAGTTAAAAAAGGCGATTTAGTTTTGATGTTAGGATCAGGCGGCGGTATGTCTATGGTCGCTATTGCTATGGAATGGGGATTTAATACGTAATTCGTCTTTTTAGGGGGGACTATGATTGCGGAATTGGATTGGTTAAAAAAATGGAGCCAATACGCGCCGAAAACAACCGCGGTTGTTGATGGTGACACAGGCAGAGAATTTACCTATCGCGAACTGTACGATATTTCGCAAAAAGGCGCGGCACTTCTGAGTGAAAAGTACAATGTCACTCGCGGAGACCGCGTTGCCATTATCTCTACGAACGAACTTGAATACATATTTTTATTATTTGCACTGAAACGATTGGGAGCTATCTTAGTTCCCATCAATTTCCGTCTGACTCAACGAGAAGTCGAACATATCGTCAGTGACTGCGGACCGAAAGTAATCATTTATCAACAAACATACTCTAATATCATCGACGGTCTACCAGCTACCATTAAGCCCAAGCCCTATTCAATGGAGCAATGGACCCAAGATTTAGGAACACTGGGTCCGAAAAAAACTCACTATGCTGAAGGTGTTAAGCCTCGAGAATTTGTGAGCGATCCAGCAGATCCCGCGATGGTTATCTACACATCGGGAACAACGGGCTCACCTAAGGGCGCCATCATTTCACACGAAATGTTGTTCTGGAATTCGATCAACACCAGCCTTCGTTTGAATATTTCACAAACCGATTCGACCGTTATCTTTTTACCATTTTTTCATACTGGTGGCTTGAACGTTTTAACGACTCCATTTTTCCATCGCGGCGCTAAATTGATTTTTATCAAAAAATTTGATGGCGACCAAATTTTGAAACTTTCAGAGTCTCATAAAGCTACCTTGTTGTTTGGAGTTCCAACGACGATGGATATGATGTCTCGGTCAAATATTTTTAAAACCGTGAATTTAAAAACTCTTCGTTATGCCATTGTAGGTGGCGAACCAATGCCAGTAGATTTAATCCATAAATGGAACGAAAAAGGCATTGCTATTCGCCAAGGTTATGGTTTGACTGAATTTGGACCTAACGTATTTTCCTTAAATGAAGAGGACGCAATCAGAAAGATTGGCTCGATTGGTTTTGCTAATTTCTATTCCGAAGCTAAAATCGTGGACGACGAGGGCAAGGAACTGGGTGCTGAACAGATTGGCGAACTCGTTTTAAAAGGCCCGATGTGCATGACGGGATACTGGAAAAACGAAAAGGCAACCAAAGAAACGATCAAGGATGGTTGGTTACACACTGGTGATCTGGTCAAAAAAGACAGTGAAGGTTACTTTTATGTCGTGGGTCGCAAAAAAGACATGTATAAATCGGGTGGTGAAAATGTTTATCCTACCGAACTGGAACAAGTTATGCGACACTTGCCAGGTGTACGCGAAGTGGCCGTCATTGGTGTTCCCGATTCTAAATGGGGTGAAGTTGGCAAAGCCTTCATCGTTAAAGAATCAGCAACTACTGATTTAACGGTCGAAAAAATTAATGATTACTGCGCTAAAAATTTGGCCAAATTTAAGATTCCCAAGTACTTCCTCTTCGTATCTGACCTACCCAAAGGGGATTCCGGCAAAATCTTGAAGCGCAAACTTTTGGAATTGTATCCTAATTAAGACTGCTTAGAGGTAATCATTAAGTAGGGTACGGAAAAATCCGAAACGAGCTGAGTGAAAAATCTAAGTCTAACGCAAAGAATTTCCGTCTATTTATTTATAGTCGTCTGTGTATCGACGTTTATATTAAATTCTGCTTTCTTTATCGTCTTACGTACTCAAAGTGAAGAGCAGTTCAAGATCCAAGCTAATGAAATTTTAAATAACGTTAGCCGTTATTACCAAATTCCACTTTGGAATTTGGATTATAACGCGATCTCTGAGGTTACAAATACGTGGTTGCAAACTCGATCCGGTGTTGTGGCCATCAAAGTCACCGATGAAAATGGCGGGTTGGTTATTGAGAAAACGAAAGACAATCAACTGCTAGCGACTTTGTTAAAAAAACCTTACACGCTTTTAAGAAAAGAAAAAATCATTCATGATGAACGACAGCACATCGGTTATATTGAAATTTTGTTTTCTAATGCCGAACGAGTCGAACAAAACAATCTGACATACATGAAGTCGATTTTATTTAGTTTGGTATTTGCATTCGTCATCAGTCTTGTTTCAAATCATTTCTTGACGTTGTTCGTACATCGTCCCTTGAAAAATTTAATTGAAGGAACCCAATCAGCGCATAATTCAAATTACACGATTCGTGTTCCTGAAAATGCTGCAGGCGAAATTGGTATTCTAGCAGCAGAATTCAACAAAACGATGAATCAAATCGAAGATCGGGATCGTCGTCTGCATAAACACAATGTCGCACTAGAAGAAGTTATTCGTGAACGTAACGTTGAGCTCGACAAGCAACGCGCGACGATGTTTAACTCGTCTCGATTAGCTGCGCTAGGTGAATTTTCTGCAGGAATGTCACATGAAATCAACAATCCTCTTTCAGTAATCATTGGTAAATCGTCTATCCTGCGAGGCTTCGTTTCCAAAGGAAAGATCGGACCGGAATTTGAAATTCATTTCATCAAGATTCACGAAATGTGTGATCGCATTTCAAAAATCATAAAAAATCTTCGGTCTTATGCTCGCGATGGTTCAAATGATCCATTTGATTTTTTCGAAATTGATCGATTCTTCACGGACATCGGCGAACTGACTCGGATCAAACTAGACAAACGCGGCGTTGCTTTTAAATTTGTAAATAATTCGAAGGCGACCCATCTTTACGGTAAAGAAATCCCACTTTCCCAAGTCATTATCAATTTAATAAACAACTCTGCTGACGCTGTGGAAAACCTGGAAGATAAAAAATGGGTTGAACTTAAGGTCGATGAAGATCCGCAAAATATCACGATTTCGGTCACTGATTCGGGAACAGGAATTCCAGAAGAAATTCAAAAGAGAATGCTAGTTCCTTTCTTCACTACAAAACCTATAGGTAAAGGCACTGGCCTAGGTCTAAGCATTTCGGCCACTATCATTGAAGAACATGGCGGCAAACTTATTTACAATAAAGACTATCCAAATACTCAATTTATTGTCCACCTACCAAACAAACACCATCCAAATCGCAAACTGAGCTAAATCTGTAGACAAGTTTTTGGTTGCGTTAAAAAAGCGACTTTGTTTAGAAATGGTTGTGTAGCTAACTCAAATAATTCGCGTACATTCTTGTCCTTAAAGATAGTCGAATGCTTAAGCGATAGCGTATTTATGAAATCATGGCATTCACCAGGTAAAACTTGACCCAAGCATTGCATTAATTCGCGATGATATAAAAAATAGAACATATTAAAATAGGCTTCCAGTTTAATCGTCATACTTGGAACAAACGGATTATCAAAGTAGGAAAATTGATTTTTTGATTTACCAGCTATCACCAAAAATATTTGTTCTTTTACACTTTCAATAAGTTTAGCCGGCTCATCCGGCAAATAATCCAATGATTTCCAAACGAATTTGTAAAAATCGGCTGCCGAGATTGAAAACTGTTTTTGAACATGTTTTCTAATTTCGGTAAAAAATCCAGACAATTCCATTGCCCTAGTTAAGTGATCCATAAAATACATCTCTGCCCAGTCTTGTTGAGAATAAGAAGCCGTCGAGGTGACGATGGCATATTGGCTTTGATGGACTAAATTAGTTAGTAAATGAGTTTCACCTTTATTATAAACTTGCGCTCTTAAATCTCCACCGACATGGAACCGGATTTGGCTTGTTTTTATTTTATATTGTTCGATATAGCTTGGCTCGCTGGCTGGAGTACCAGGCAGCAAAGACCACGCATATCTCTCCGTTGTCCAATCATCAACTCTATCCAACAGACATAATTCATCATAAAACGACTTTAAATTGCTTTCTGGCAAACCCAAAACAATTTCAAACTTCAATCTAAGATTGTACTTATTTTTTATTTGTAATGCTTTAGTTAGCAAAACATCCAAAGGAATATTTTTTCTTTTTATAGCAGACAAAATTCGATCGTTTGTTCCGTTTATTGCCAGATGATACGAGTCTCTCTCAGTAAGGCCCGCCTCAATCAGCAACGTATCTATTTCTTCATTTACATCCCAATTATTTTTTGACTTACCAAATAGGTAAATTTGTTTCAAATTTCCTTTTTTTGAAATCTCTACCAACTGCTTAATTATGTTTAAATCACGCTCTTTAAAGATTCCAAAATTTGCATCTGTAATTCTAACTTCGTTGATGCCCATCGCATCTATATAATCCAGTTCGTTTTTAATAATATGATCGGGTTTAGTAAGAACCTTGGTATTTGTTCCCCCACCCCATTCACAATAAGTACAACGATAAGGACAACCTCGAGTTGTTTCCCAATTGGTGGCCAAATAACTAGATTTTTTATAAATTTTCTGAAGGTCGATATCAAAATCTTTAGCCTCGTTAAATATGTTTTCCGGCCAATTGAACACAGTTTTTTTTTCCACTAAAGATTTTTTAATTTTTCTATCTTTGGAATCGAGATAAAGAGAGTAGGGAATTTTTTCGGGCGAAATCTTGTCTTCTGCGATTTGATCTAACAAGGAAGTGAAAAACTCTTCTCCCCGTCCGGGATACTGGCAAACAATGTCTACAAAACTATTTTCAATAAACCAGTTTTCATTTTCATGTACCGTTAAGTCAGGCCCACCGAAAGCAATCAATACGCCAGGGAGACGTTTTTTCACTTCTTTTGCCAAATCAAAATTTAGCTGCCGATTCCAAATCAAACAACTGAACCCAATTACGTCTGGCTGTATACTGACAATATGTTTTATTAGATCATGAAATCCAAAAAAGGAAATATCTTCCAATGGAGGCAACCAATCCCAACTATCAAAATTCGCCCCATTTTCACGATAATAGGACTTTAGCAAAAGATACAAAAAAGGCAGTTCAATCGATTCTGAAGGAATCGTGGGGTTAACAAGTAAAATCCTCTTTTTTGTTTTCATTGAATCAGTTTCAAAGAAAAACTACAATTTGACATCGATAAAACCAAGTCGACCAGGTGCGGCGGGTAACTAGAAAATTGAAAGGGTCGACAAGTCCTCGATTTGCTTTTGATTGTAAAGATAAAAAATGTGACGAAGCAATGCTGGGTTAGAAAAAGCGGTACATGAACTTAACGTAAAGTAGGCAAATGAAATCGGACAATTCATTTCACTTTCTAAATAGTCATCAATCGAAATCTCGGAGTTAAAAAAATGACGTTCTGAAAATAATTTTAGAGAAAACCGTTTATACATTCTAGGAACTTCTTGATAAAATATATCCCTCAGTTCTTTCAAATTATATTTCGAAAGTATATATTTCTTCTGATTTCGATTAAACAGGGGATCGTGTAGAAAATTGTAACTTTGATTTAAATGTTGGTTACTTTGAACGATACGACTAGATAAATCGTCTTTCATTTCACAAAATAAATCTAAAGAAAACTCTACAACTGATTCACGAACTTTTTCAAGCAACAGCTGACTTACAGAAGTATTCAGCTGGTTACCCGTTAATTTACACGTTAAATAGGAGGCAACTAAAAATTCTAAATGCATTTCCATCATCGTCTCTTTTTCAAATCGGAGATCATTACCAATGATCTCCGACGATTTAGAAAGATAACCATGCAAATATCTAAATTCTGACACGGAAATATTTCCTTCATAAAGCTTGGCATATAAGCGATTGCTGTAATGATTTATGTGCATAGATATAATTTTTTCTAAATGCTCCTCGGAAATATTTTTAAAATTTATTCTATACCAATTTTTTATACAGGATCGAAGCTGGGAAACACCATCTACTTTAAAATATAATTTGTTATGGCTAAAACCGTCCGCATTAGTTGAGTCAAATAACAGAAATGTTTTTTTTGAAAGTGAAATCAATTGATACTCGCTCGGTGCATACTAAGTGCCCAATCCACAATAAAAGGATTAATCTGCCGATCATATTGAAATCGATTAAACAAGACTCGCGTAATTCCAGACTCTGCTTCGAATTTCAAAACGTCGCCAAATGAAAGATCTCTTTTGAACAGGCAAGATGAAATCCCTTTATAAACCTCGCCACTCGACATATCGGTCAAAGTTAAAAGGCTGTCCCGAACTGATACTAAATCATTTAAATCGTAATTGTTCCAAACATGACTAACGTTATCGGCATTAAAAAGCGGATCAGCCATCCACAAGGGAAGATCGCCATTTCGTACGCGGTCGACAATATCACTCCAATTAAATTGGTTTTCATCCTTGAAGGTTATAATTTTTCCGTCTGAGATTCCTTGAATTCTAAAATGATTTAAAGCTAAAACAGATCCAACTTCTCGAAGATAGTCCGTGATCAATTGCTTTTTAACAATATGCAAAGCTCGTTCTTCAAATTTCAAATTCTCATCACCACGGTCATTTTTTAACAGATGAAGCAATTGAAATTCAAAACCGATTTTGCTTTTTGGTAAGCTTTTAACCGAAGTTAGCTTAGACAAAACGTGTCTTACCTTTCCGTCTGAATGTCCATAGTACCCTATGTTTTTCACCCGTTCTTTCTCTACCTCTAAAAACTGTGCTGAATGCTTAATGTATAATGTTGCTAGAACGCCTTGATCTTCTTCATTGAGGCCAAACAAAAAATAAAATAAACGTTTTAGAATCTTGAACGAGTCGTCCCAACTTGCAACGATAACGAAAACCGTTGTCTGATTTTGGCTAGTTTCTAACTGATGACTTAAATCAAGAAAAGTATTTGAGGAACTACCCTGATCCATATCGAACTCACCGATTTGATTTAAACCAGAGTCAATATTCTTAATAATATCTAAGACCGTGTTCTCACCCAGATAGGGATCCAATTCGTCTCTAAAATCTAAAACTGAAAATCGATGTATACCAGGCGCCCTCGCTGAGCCTGTAATATTAGATTTTGGATAAAGAAACAGACCCTCTCGGAGAAAAATCATACCTTAGGGTACTTTACGATTATGCAGATCGCATTTCCCAACGCAGTGTGTATTGTTTGATTTCCAAGCAACTCAAATCTAGCGTGTTATTTATATTGGCTATGTCTTCAAATATTTCTATTCAAAATTTCCTATCACAAAAATATATTTTTGAAGAAAGATATAACCTAAATAAACGCCCGGAACTAATTCGACATTATTCAACTTTAAAGAGTGAAGCCGATAAATTGTTTTTCAACCAAACTATAGATTTTTCAAGTCTTTCATTCTATGCAAATAGCCAAAATTCAGATATTTGCCAGTGGTTTCTAAAAAATATTTCGACTGAAGCTCACTATTATGACTTTTCAATTCCTATGAGCCCCATTACACCTCTCGATTTCTATTTCGACGTTAGTCCCATAAATCACCGCCCTTGGAAAATGATATTGTTTATTTACAGTCCGTATACCTGCGACTCCCATGGACCTCTTACGCACCCTACTCATGTACAAAAATTTTTTCAGGAAAAAGAGGAAGAATACTTACCCAAATCTTTCTTTATTGAAGATCTCGAACTTGGTTGGATTTGCTATGATGATTTCGACACATTTACTTTTGTCCATCATATTCAACTGAAGGGGAAACTTAAAAGCCTGCTTAACAACTACGATTTGAAATGGTTTTACAGATTTATGGCGCGAAGCTTACCACATTTTTTCTCAAAAAAAACAAATCCCATCATTATCCCCACGGCTTCCATGTACGATAAACTGATGAAACGGGCTACCAAAAATTCTGGAATCTGTATTCAACCATACAGCGAACGAATACTGGGAAGTTCGGGTTTTAAAAAAATAGACAGTCAAATATTTGATCTTCATTTTCCCGGAGAGCTCAAAAAAATGATTTTAAATAAATATCTCACTCCAAGTGAAATTGAGTTTTGGAGATATCCTTAAGCCAAGAATCCAACTAAACTCTGCACGATTAATCCAATATTCGAATTTTCTTATTTTGATGAAAATGACGTGCTTTAGTCATGAGTACCGCGATTGTCATACGTGGTTGATCGCCAAAATACGGTCTCACAACGTGTGATAAAAACGCAGGAAAAATAGCCAATCTATTTTCTTTTGGCTTTACGTATACTATTCCATTTGGGTAGTCAGTCGCCGTCGAATTTTTATATACCGCCAATTCTCCTCCCAAATACCGATCATCTTTGGGCTCATCTATATTTAAATAAAACGTGATGGCAAAATATCCCCCCTCGGCCTGGTCATGATGAGTGTGAGTAATATATTCATCTGCCATCGTCTCACCATAATGTAGGACTTGATGAACCTGAAAATGAATTATTTCAAATTGCGAGCTGTCTTCTCCTGCATTCTGACAATAGTTCGTGAATGCACTTAATAAAAAACGCCGAAACAAATCAACTTCGGTAGGTAACCGATCATGATCAAAATTAATCATGGGGAATTTTTTCTGTCTTTTAAACTCCTCGAACATGAAGTTCTTCAGCTTCGCAAATTCGATGTCTGGTAATACGTTATCTTCTATTTGAATGTGTGTGGGCCAGAGGGTGTGAAAAGCCATGCTCAATAGTGTCCTGGCCTGACTATAAAATCAATTTTGTCCTAACTTGACGCAAGATGCGAAAATAGTGCCGATAGCGTGTTTTACTTTATATAATTTCTATTTCTTGTTCGAATAAATGTTAGATTAAATTTATGAAAAAACTTATAGTGAGCGTAAACCCATCCTATCTTTGCAACTTAAAATGCAAGTTCTGTTATTTGACGAAAGAGCAACTTAGCGACCCACATAAGTTAGATATAAAAACCCTTGAACACAAAATTAAAGATTTAGCTGATGTATTTGAAATTACCAAGTTTGACTTATATGGCGGGGAATTTGCCGTTTTACCGCTGTCCTATCAAAATGATGTAGTTTCAGTGTTACAGCACTATGCGCGTGACAAAGTAAACATAATTACGAATTTGACTAAACTCAGCGATATTTTTTTTGATGAAGCGTTGGATATAAGCGTGAGCTTTGACTTTTCTGCGAGAGAACAACATGAACTAGTTTTAAAAAATATTGGATTTCTAAATCGTCCTATTTCCATACTTATGCTAGCGTCACCGGATTTGATGAAACTCGATCATGAAATGATGATTCAAACATTTAATATTTTTAGAAACATTATCAGTGTAGAAATTAAGCCTTACTCGACGAACCAAGCGAATGCCTTAAGTACTAAATTTAGCTCTTTTGAAGAATTCGTAAAAAAATGGATTTCTGCAAAAACAAAAAAAAACTTCTCGTTTGAAAATGAAAATCGCATTCAAAAAAGTTTAAAAAGATCTTACTCTGCTTTTTCCGATGATCATATTTACATCACTCCTTCTGGAAAATACGCAGTATTGGAATTTGACAAAGCCGACAACGAATTCTTTCTTGAGCTAAATTCCATTGAAGACTATTTAAATTGGTGCCAGCAGGAACCAAATAAACTGACTCCCATCTGTCAGTCTTGTGAATATTTGGGCAATTGTTTAACAGAGCATTATCGACAAGTAAAATCCTTGGAAAACAGCTGCAATGGTTTTAAATTCTTACTGGATTGGTATCGAAATGAAAAAATGGAAAATAAATCAGCAGATTTATCATAAACTCACAGACAAACATTCGGACGACTTAAACACCTTAAGCATACGTTATGATAGCAATATTGCCAAATCGACGGTTTCCTATTTTCGAGGAAAAACGACGGGTCTAGTTTATCCCGCTAAAAGCTATTTCGTGGGAATTTGTTACGCCAAATGGATACAGCAAGACTTTGGAGATAGTTTTAAAGACAACCTAGACGATGCGGAGCTTTTATTCAAAAATGACCCTTACTTTAAACGGTATTCAGAAGCAAAAGATGTTTATGACCAGATTCTTAGTATCGTTGGGCTTAACTTCGATGAATCGGTAGGTATTATTCCCGTGGTGCGACAATATTACCTAAATGAAATTCAACTCAAAGGATTTGATAATCCATAAAACTTCTTTGTAGAAATACCGAAGTAAGTATTAATATAAATATAGATAGGAGCATCGGAGGAAGCTTGGAAATTCAAACTCAGTTTATCAATCCGTTTCCAGTTGAGTTACTTGTACGAGATTTCGAAATGCCTCCAAACTGGAATGAGAATTTGGATTTATTTATTCGCACCCAAGTTTTCAAAAACCAACAAATATATAATCCGAACAATCCTAGCATGTTTGATGAAATCAATATCTTTGCAAATGAATATGTTGATAAAAGTGAAGAACTGCAAATCCTCTATAAAATGTTTTACGACGGCTTTAAAGATCTTGCCCTACATAGTGACCCGAACATTTTACCTGAATCTATTTCTAAAATGGATTTTAAGGGAAAAGTCCCTTTCATGAAGTCTGGCGACTTTAAGAAAGTTCACAATCATGTTAAGGCGGATGCCTACGGAATTTTTTATTTGAATGAAATCGCACCCAAGTCTGGTGGCCAACTGATCTTGCACCATCCTGTTTTTCACAATCAAGTATATTATACCGCTCCTGCAGAGTATCCTATTCCTCATAAAAAAAATCGCCTCATTGTTGGTCCTAGCTATGTATGGCACGAAGTGAGCTATTATTCGGGTAAAACGGAACGGCAGGTTATATCTGCTGACTGCAACCTATTTTGGACATAAAATTTTACGCGAGTGAGTATCACAATGATTACAAAAAAATATATTGGCGCCGGTGCCTATGAAGTTCAAGGTTTGGGTAATGAAATTCTTTTTCCCATTCAAAGCCTCATACCAGGGGATGAAATTAAATTCGAACGCGAAAACGATCGCCTAATTACGGCTGCAGTTAGCCACTTACCTAGCTTATTGGGACTTTTTATCTTAAATTCTGATTACGCGCAGACCAACGTTGACCATAATCAACTTACCCGAGCCTGGGCCTGGGAGTGGCATAGTGACTCGGTAAATAACCCTCAAGTAGATTGTAAAGTAATACTCTACTTCGTCAGTGAGGACCTTACGGAAGAAACTGGAAATCGAATTTGCTTTAGAAAAAAAACAGAAAATAATGAATACACTTACGATATAAAAAATAACTCATTGATCGTCCAACGTTCAGATCCACACGGAGTGTATCAACACAAAAGGGAACCAAGTCGAAAACCTATCAAAAGCAGAATTATTTTGTCAATGAATTGCCTGGGCTTCGATACTTTTTTAAAAAGTGTCCCCGATGCCATATAGCACAAACTCTGATGACACAATTTAAAGTCTTTATTTTTTCTATATTTTTCGGCTCTACTACGTTGTTCGCAACCGAGGAATTTCAGTTCTTTTTTCAAAATGATTTATTTATCAGAAAAAATTCTTGCGGTGAAAAAGAAATAGGATATCCAAAAGCCATAAGAATTGAAACACATTTACCCAAAAGTATTATAAAAAATAATTTGAAAATAACCGTCAAAGAGGCGAACTCCAATTTTAGCCAAACAATTATATACAATGGAAGTTCATTTTTTTATCCTGGGGTGTTTGGGGAAAAGGGACATTCTGAATACGGAATGCCTTTGTGTGAAGCTCATTTGGCTGGCTGTAGTTTTTTCTTTTTTGTATTCGACTTTGAAAAGCTGTCTTCTAGAAGTATTTGGAAACTTGATATCAGAATAGAAGAACTCGATTCAAAAAAAATTGTCATCGAAAAATCTAAAATTCTAGTTAAAAACGAGTTTTCAAAAAAAAAGGACGCCTATTTAATAAATGAAATCGATTTTATAGATGCCACCCCCAGCAAAAACGCGGTTGCTTTGGTTAGTCCCCAAAAAATAAAAAAAATATTAAAAGAAGGATATAATGTGGACTTCATTTTTTCGTGGAGAAGCACAGAGGAACAAATTGGCTATTCGGAAAAATTTCATAATATAAAATTAGATAGTGAATGGATAAAACAAAATAACCCGAAATTTCCATTTAACGAAGATCCAACGAAGCCGAAAACCTATTTGAGCTTTATGGTTTATTTGACAAAAAAAAATGTCGCTTTTGAAACAAAAATTGTTATTTTAGATAACAAGTACTCAGATTTTTTTTCTAAGTGCAAAAACCCGACTTCATCAGGTGGAAAATGAAAAAGCTATTTTTTGTATGTTTTTCGGTTGTTATAATGATACTTCTTATCTGGACATTAAGTCCAAACCCTAGCAATTTGGTTATAACGCAGCAACAGGTAAAGGAACTTTCACCTAACCAACCACCTCAGGTTGACCATGTCAGGTTTCACAATATTATCTTAACTGAGAAAAATGAGTGCGGGCAAACCCGAGAAAGCACTATTAGGGTATTTGATTTAGTATTTTTTGCTCCTCTGGAATTGACTAGGGACAAATTGAGAATCATCGTCACAGAAGAGGTATCGGGCAACCAGCAAGAGATTTTTTTTGATGGAAACTCATTTTTGTATAAAAAATTAAATGCCAATTCCGATGTCCAAGACTTTGGAGTTCCTGAAAAATGCATAAGCCGCGATCCGTGTCCATTTTTTGTCAAAGTAAAACCCGAATATTGGAAAAATTTGAAAAGGGAAGTTCGGTTTTCCGTGAATATATTTAACTCAAACAACCAATCCGAACCTGCACTGGTAAAAAAATATGACACAGAAGAGAATCAATTTTTAACTTCTTTTGCCGCCCCTCGAAACGAAATCAGTGTTTTGTCTTCATTTGATCCAAAGACAAAGACAGTTTACGCTTATTTACCTAAAACCCCCGTCATTGACCAATTGAATAAAAGTACTGAGCTGTATTTGGTCATACAGACAAAGAACAAAGTAGAGCAAAATTTTCTAGATAAATTTGAGTTCGATGTAAACCTTTTTGGACTAGAAAAGCGCATACGTGGAGACAATTTTGAATACAAGACTAAGATAAATTCATCAGACCCTGCTTACCTCAATACAAGCTTTTATATGATTAGAAAAAACTTGTCCGAGGCCCACAGCGTAATTTCTATAAACAAATCTGATCCATTTTTCAATTGTTCACAACAGTAGATCGATCGATGTATGCAAAAGTTGCTTTAAACGGACAGTCCGCGGTGCTTGCGCGTTTTGTAAAGCTATGCTTTACAAAACAGCCCAAAGTGCATCGATTAAAATACTTACACTCTAGGCAATTGTATTTTTCCATAAAATTCATTTCCACAGCACTGTTGTCATTTGATTCAATTACGACGTCAAATAGCGGCGATACAGATTTGTTTTGTAAAATCAAATTACCACATTTACATTCGGTTCCATCACCAAGTAAAAGTTTTGAACTACGACAAGACATCGTATTATAGGAATTTTCAATCCATTCCCTGATGGGATTTACTTTTGGAAAGTTATCTACAAGGTATTTAAAAAATACAACCAAATCATCATCATTTGGCATCATTAGCTGGTAATCATCTGCCGGAGAATAATAGTCAAAATAGATATAAAAGTTTTTTTCGTACAAATATTCAAAATATCGATCGCCAGAGTTCAACATCAAACTTATAAGTGGCTTCGTAATAAGCATACTAATACAACTAATTTCGTCGGAAAAAAATTCGACGTTGCTTTTAAAAAGTTCAAAATTGCTGTGACTAAAGCGCCCCCTCGGATCATAAGATGTGACCAGGTTATATGCGATGTTATTCTTTTTAAGATCGGCGAAGAGAGCCCGTATTTGGCTCTGTCTATTATTTACTAAGTTTGAAACAAAATTGAAAACTACTTTTTTATTGTTCTTCCGAGTGAATCTATCGACTTCGTCGCAGAGGTAAAAATAGTCACTTTGCAAATTTTCGTCAAATAGGTCATCGGCAAAAATCTCGCCACCCATTATATTTATTGTAAATTCAAACCGCTCGTCTTTATCCAGCATTGCGATTAACTGTGGTACTTTATTTCTAACTTCGGCTACCCCTTTTAACGCAGAATGATCTTGCCAACAAAACTTACAGGCCAAGTTACACTTTTCAAATAGGTGCAAGGTGTACTCTTGATTGGGGCTTCGTTTGTTTTTCAAAACAAAATCGCTTATCATAGTCGAACCTCAGGTTGTCTCTTTTTTACAAGAACATTTCCGGCTTCTTTTTTATTTATTTCGATTACTTTTTTTGCTATCTCTTTCATTCCCGAACAGTGGCGTTCTATCGAGTCGTGTTGCTTCAGGTCGTGGATTGTTTTTTTACATCCGTTGCAAATATTAAACATCGGACATGTGTAACATTCAATTTTAAGTGCATTCAGTTCCGTCTGATTTAGAAGAGGTCGATGGACATTGACATCTGACATTTCCTGCTCAAAAGAAATGGGATAAAGTCGGTCATCCGCAAATGCCCCACAACTATAGTAGTCACCGGATGGCTGCAAACATCGAATATTAGAATCGCAATTGCGATTCTGAGGGCACGTTTGATGACGTCCTGAAAATCTTTGCATCATCTGTTTAGTGTTGTATTCCCAGGGCCATAGTTCCATTTCATATATTTGCACATATATCTTATAGATTTTGGACAAAATATAGGGCTTTATTTGATCCCCGCTGGCCATCGCATAGTTCAGCTTACATTCGACACCCATCTGCTTAGCTAGTTCGACATTTTTAATTGCCGTGATATCGTTCTCATCGGTGATCACGGAAATGAAATCGGGTCGATAACCTACCTCATTTAAAAATAAGTCACTGACTCCCCAAAACATGGGTTCAGTATAAACTAAATCTTTTGTTATTCTGCGAGTGTCACCGAAATTAAAAGAGGTTGTAACTGAAACACGATGATTTTTAAATAACGGAGCCCACCTAGACGGACTATTTTTAAAAGCCCACAGATTTGAGGTAAAACTTATTGAAGTCGACATTTTTTCCTGATCTAGAAATTCGATTATTTTCCAATAATAACCAGGATCTACCATCAGTGGATCTCCGCCATTAACAATTATGCTTCCCGTTTCTGGAAAACGTTTTAAAAAAGAAAATATCGTTTCTAAATCTAAGATTTTAGATTTTTCATCTGTAATATTTGTACTTGAGCAGAAAGTACATTTAAAATTGCATCGCTCAGTTGGTTTTATTATTAATTCCATCAGTAGTTAAAGTTTCCGTATTTGTAAAAGTTGTCATTTACCGTTTTAAATCCTGCCCTAGGAGCCAGACAATCTTTATAGTCTAGTTTTTCCATCAAATAATGCATTCCCCGCCCCACACAGTTTGAGGCGTATTCGCACCCAGCACATTCTGTGGTTTTTTCAATGTATTTCAATGAATCAACCATCATGCGATTCTCGAACTCTACAATTGTATTATAGTTCCATACGGTGTCAGCTCCCAAACCGGCATCGTCTTCATACACAATTAAAGGCTCTCCCAAAAATACGGTAGAATATAAATTTCCATTTTTATAGACGTAATCTTTATCGTAGCCCTCATACCTTTTCCCGTAATTAAAGTTCACCTCTTGGCTCTTTTCTTCAATTACCGCTTTTTCAAACAGCAGATTAAGATACTTGATTAGGTGGAGAACCTTTTTTTTATTCTCAGGTATCGTCAGAGGCAATCTACCTTCCGATATGACCAAATCAAGATGACCTTCTGGCCAAATTTGGTTAAAATACTTCGAAAAATCATGAAATTGATAAAGTGGATCATGCTCCTTCTGATATTCATGTAAATTTACTATGTTGTACACGTGACCAAACTCACAGTTTGGAATAATACTTTCGAAGAGTTTAATTTTTTCTTTGATACCATTTAAATACTTTTCGTTCCTTAAGTGTTTGGGCTCTAACGGAACAGTCCATTTAACACGACGGCCAGATAAAATAGGCTTTAATTTATTCGCCCAGTATCTAACGACTTCATGATCTGCTAAAAAGGTAGAATTTAATACCAGGTTACGAAAATAATCCATCATAGGAATAATGTCTTTATTAAGAATTTCATCGGTATTGCGAGCACTCATAAAATCCGTGGCGCCAACAGCCAAATTTATCAAGACATGATTGTTATCCTTAAGATCCTGAAACAAATCCATAAGTCGTCTGAAATCATTTCCAATAAATCCGTTAGCGTCGTCTTTGTTGATACGACATCCTGTACACTTCCACTTACAACCGCTCAAAACCTCTAAATTTATATCAACTAAAAAGTGGGATTGGTAATTAGCCAAGATTTCCTCCAAACGCTCGATTAACTCGCGCTGAATGATAAAATTTTAATTCTTCCGGATTTTTAAAAAAAGTCGTCGTCGCAAAATCTATAAAATAGTTGTTCAAAGTTAGACCAAATTTAGATTGCCCTATGAAATTTCTAATTCGGCTATTTAAATCTAAATCTAAAATAGCGTCTATAGAAATATCGAAATTTAACTTTAACCATTCAAAGGCAACGTCCAAAAGTGGATTCGGCAAGTACTGTCTTACCTTCGACAACTCCCGCTGAATATCTTTGATATCATAGTGAGACTCTAAAAAATTATTTCGATTGACCGCCACCTGTCCATCCATCATAAACTTTAAAAAATTTTCGCTGTAACGTTCTGCATGTTTAGTCATCTCGTCTATGAAAGAGTAACTGGACAGCAGTTCAGCTCGCAAATCTAAAAGTAATAAAACTTGTGTTTCTTGAAGATCTTTCGTCAGTTGCTTCTTTGTTCCTTCCGGGAGTGGCATTTTTGCAGAGATATAATCAACATAGGCATTCTCAAAAGGCAGAATATGCCAATAGTCAAACCGATCTCCGAAAATACCTCTGTTGGATTTTTTTATTGTTTTAGGCCGCGATGCCTGAACAAATTTATCTATTTTATGAGCCAAATCCTTAGTCAGATTCCCGGCTGCCGTTCGGCTCCTTAGCAGTCTATATTCATATCTATCTAGTACCATTTGAAATAAAAAGTTGGCCCGAGACTGATCGATATCCGGCATCATGCTAAACACCCAGTCACTGTATACAGCTATAAAATTCTCTACATCACAGTAGATGATCGTTTGACCTTCAGATTTAATCAAATTACTCCAAAATACACTTAATCCATCAGAGTTTGAACTAACAAAATCAATATAAGAATCTTGGCTGTAAACGACGTTACCAAAGATTAGTCCTGTTAAATTCTTTTCCTCTTCTGAAAAAACACTCCAGCGATTCCCCGCCTCACCAAAAAACACCAAGTTTTGACTGTTTCGTATATCAAAATCAGGAGCCAGAAAAACGTTACCGACTAAGTTAATCATTCAGCGCCAACTCTGTTAATTCAAAGCCGATATTTTGCAACTCGGTAGCGGCGTTTTCCATTAAAAACAATAAATATGGATTCAAGTACTCGCGAACTCTTAACGATTTTAGAATTTTAGCTGAAGCTACTTTTTCTTTACTTTTGGTTAGAATTTCTAAAGTAAAAAATGGAGATGATCGATCAAGAAACACATTTTGAAAAATTGGCGCATATTCATTGTACTGCAATTCCAAGGCTTGCAGATGGATTTTACTGTTATCAAATTCAAATAGCAGCTTATAAATTTCAGGGGCGAGCCTTGCAAGTTCATTACGTCGATTTTTCGACCAAGAAATCTGATCGATTCCAATCATTTTCTCAATTCTATAATAAGAATCTATCAAAGGCAGCACAACGTCCTCTTCAAATTCTGTCAGACTTCCTACATTCAAAGTATTGAGTGTATTCAAAAGCATACCTTGCGAAGGTTTAAAATCACCATTTGTATAGTAATTTACAAAAAACAAATCTAAATTAACTTGATCATACAGTTGCGTCTTGATCTTCTGATTTATTCTCCAAGCAAATGTATTTTCCCATATGAGTTTAATAAAACCAGCCGAAACGACCTGATGAATTTGATCGTGCAATTGTCCGCTAAAACTATGGACAGATATTGACGATTGATTGCCGGCGTTTCCATCAATAAACTTTATCTTTTTTAAAAAAATGTTGATCAAAAAATCAAATGCTTCAAATCCCATGTTAGGCAAAATTGTCTTAAACAATTTTGCTTTTAAATAAACCATATTTTCAATATCGCTGAAAATAAAAAGCAAATTGGGTTCTGAAGATTCAATCATCCATTCAACAAACGCGCTGTCGTCATTTTTGAATTTTTCTTCGACAAACGACCACAGCTGAGAACAACCAAATCGCTGCTTCGAATTGTCTAATTTTAGACCGTTTAAGCCTCTGGAAGGGTCAAATCCACGTGCATAGGATTCGTATTCTTTAAAAATTCCTAAATGATTCGCGTTTACATCGAATTCAACAAAATTTTTTAAAAACACCTTACCAAACAATTGATACATAAATTAGCTGACCGTAATGCGATCAAGCTCTTTACCTACCAGGTCTATTTGCTGTTCAGTGAACGCCTTTTTCAAAACTGCGCCTACGACAGCGTAGAGTTCGGGGCTTGATTGCATGGTTTCAGCAAACAAATTTTTTCCGTTATAAAAAAACTCTTCAAATTGAGGTTTAAAATAAAAAGCGGTCGTAGTTGAAAAAGTTCCGAAATAATTTATATAAAACATAGGCATTTTCAATAAATTCACGAAAGTAAAACCGGTGAATTCCATATCGTCAACAACGGAAAAATGAGCTTCCGGAGGTGAACCTAAATCTCGAAATTCTTTGGAGCAGGTGTATATAAAGGTAGGAATACTATCAAGAAGCACGATAAGCCGAAGCATATTATTCATTCGATCTGCGTCTTCCAAATAGTCCCGAACTCGCTCTCTAGAGATTAATGAGTAGGTGTCTAAAATCTGTTGTTCCGCTTCAGACAACTCGATCCCTTTAATTTCAGCCAGAATTCGAACAATCGAAAATTTTATATTCACCAAATCTATTGTCGATTTAAACGTGACATAGCTATCAATTAAAGAGAAAAAATCATCTTCAATACTATTTGATTTTTCAAAATAAACATTCGCCACATTAATGTTGCTTAAATAAATCAACAGAGCGCGGTCTTTGATTTGACATGCTTTATAATCACCAATGACTTTTAAATCAGGATTGGCGATAACTAATTTCAAGTCATCCATACTAAGCGGAAACTTAGTTCGTAATTCCATTGTACTCATCGGCGCCCCCTAGCGCCATGACAGCTGCCATGGCACGAAGAATGGCACCACGTCTCTACAAAAACTATCGGATTAGCGGCTCTATCATTTGCTAAATGCAAAGCTAGAGCATCGATGAAAGCAATAATCGGTTGAGATTCCACCCACGAACCAACCCCAGGAAAAGCAGGCCCGATCCCGGCATAATTGACGACATCGAAATTCAAATGAATTTGCCCGGCCATAGGCCCATATTGATTAACCATAGTTCCAAAGTTATTATAATTTTTTTGAATTGTATAATTGCGATAACGACTAAGCGTTGAGAATACAGTTCTAATAAAACCCGCCACACTGGCTACCGAAACTCGCTGAGCCACATCAACGCCAGCAGCCTGAATTTCCGCGCTCGTCACCGCAGTGCGAACGGTTTGACCTGCGCCTAACTGACTAGATCCATCTCCCGTCGCCACACCATTTCTAGTTGTGCTGCTATAACTACCAGAAATGGGCCTATTGTTTACAAAAGGATTGTTATTAGGATCACCGCCGGGACTTCCGCTGTGAGTTTTGCTTGCTGCATTTATAGCCGCCACAGTTATATTAAGTTGATCGCGAATTTGATCTCTAAATACCGCATCAATTCTGGTTCCCCGAGCCCCCACGCCAGTCTCCTATTCTTTGCCTACAAATTTATTCAGCATTTTTCTATATAGGTTGATATCATTTTTTTCTTTTAATTCTTGCATTAACGTCTTGGGCGAGGCACACAGATCCCCCTGCCACGCTAATTGATGACAATCGCCATTACATACATCAAATACGTCACAGGAATAACATATCGGATTTCTTTGAACCTCACACAATATATTTTTCGAACGTCCCGGCGACGACAATAACTCAGGAATAGGCATAGATAGATGAGCATATGGCTGAGTTGCGGCTGAATTCGGACACCCACCAATGCTGCCGTCCGCGTTCAAAGTGAAAATTTTTTGTTCACAACCCCGACATCTACACCCCGTATGGGCTCGATTAACCAAACTAGTTAAAATTGAATTAAAAAACAAATTTGTAAATTTTGTATAAGACTCTAGCTTTACCGTTGCCCGCCAAAGTTTCAAAAACCAATCGTCCAATTCTTTATTTGTTGGAATGACACCCTGATTAACAAGCGCATTACCATTTGGGGTAATTCTTTCTAGATGCAAATACTGAACACCCAAGTCAGCAAACCATTTTAAAAAATCTTCGACATCCATTTGGATAACATCTTTGGACAAACTGATCATAACAGTGACTTCGTGGCCATCCTGAAGAAGCGTATTAACATTTTTTCGCCAAAGAGTCTCTTGATGTTCTGACTGAAAACGAATGCCTCTATCCCAAGAGGTCGCAATACCTTGGGAAAATGCCGTTTTCATAAACTGTCGTTTTTCATCATCAAGGTTATAAACCAAATTCGTGGTAGCCGACCACCAAACGTTTGGCCACAAATTGCGACAGCTATTCCATACTTTATACATAGAAGAAATTGGTGCCAAAAATGGCTCTCCTCCATGAAAGGCCACATGACCATTTTTCAAGTGTGGAACAACTTGGTGAAATCTATGAAACCAATCAACCACAGCATCTGGGTCAAAAAAAATCTTTTTTCCGTTTTTGCCACTAGTGAAACAATGCGAACAGTTTAGCTGGCAGGTTTCCGTTGTCTTTAGATAGACCATCAAATCAGAGACCCTTAAAAACGAAGACAGGTTAAGGCCACGCTTAATTTGCGGATCAACAGAACGGTCATTAAAACTTGAGGACGTATCTTTTAATTCTATCATCAGCTCTAATCATCGCTGTATGGGCCAAGATGTCAATCCGTTAGTCGCCCTTTCTGCTGCGCAAAGGGACCAGCATCACATAATATGATTAGTTAGCATTTAATCGGCCTTCCAGAAGATTTATTTTTTTTATCAACTCTTGCCGTTTAATATAAACTTGCTTGTGATACTCCCATAGTACCGGAATGACTGCTGAATAATTTAATGTAGAAATGCCAGTGGGATTTGACACGCCCGCATAGGGTAAATCCTTTAGAATCTCTTGAGCAATAAAGCCTAGATGCTGTCCTTTATAGTTTTTGAGCTTGTACCTGTAACCATGAATGGATTCAAAGGTCTGGCCACTGACCGCGATTTTTTTGATGTCAGTTTTCAGAGACACGTCGGAAGCATTACCTAGGTGATTCACCCGCAAATTAGGTGCTGTGGCTGCCGGAAAAGCTTCATCAACCAGGACTTCTCCACCGATTTCCACATTGCCTTCGAAGGTTATGTCTCCTTGTTTAGTTTCAGCTCCATTTATGCGAATAAAGGAATTGCTTAGTACCATCGCGGTCGCACTACCACATGTTGTTACCCTGCCTAAGCCATCGATCGTGCCCTCAAGAGGTATATGCAGAGTCATTTGTCTGACTCCCTGGCCCTTATTGTATCCATACGTGACAGCGATATTAAACGTGACATTTGGCGCCGCAACAATAAGATCGGACACCTGCGCACCTATTACGTCCACCGTTCCGTTATTCAAGTCATTTAATGGAAAGGTCAACACCACACCATTAGCACCATCACGGATAGTGGGAATATTTTGACCGTTAGCAAGAGCGCCCGCTGTCGCGTTAAACGTATTCAAACAACCCGTTTGTTGATTAAAAAGACTGTCCATATTTAAATGCAAGGGCGCTATAAATCTTTCCGATCTAATTAACTGAAGCTCTTCCATAGTTGAAATGTAGAGCTGAGTTGTAGAAAAAATAATTCCGGCCAAAAGAGCAACACCCACAAGCAGTTCTGTGAGCGAAATACCTCGCTGATTTCCAACAAATTTAATTTTCAATTTATTTAACTTTAACCCAGTGGCGGCCATTAACATCTACCTTCTTTTTTTCCGTTCCAAATATCGTATCGAATTCGGGTTTTTTATAAATAGCCAATAAGCGCTCAGGAAATTTTAACTTTTCTTCAGTCGTCATTTCACTCAAAATGCCCTCTTCATTGTTTGTCAGCGGTGTACCTGGCTCATATGTATTGTCTACATAGGCCAACACCCAACCACTGACAGCGATTGGCACCTGCCGCTGACTCGGATAACGCCCTTGCCCGACAGCAAATCCAAAAGTATCCGAAGCAATTCCTATCGCACTTTTTTGACATCGTTGATTGCATATTTTGGCGCCGTCAAATGTGTCATAATAACATTTTCCAAACACGATTTCATCACATACCAGCTGAAAATCTGCTATATCATTCCAGACAGCTCCCCAAACTTTTTCAGCGGCAAACTCTCCAGAAGCAGCACCACCAAGCGCTGTAGTGACAACTAAATCCACTCCCCCAGCAGCCACAGTTACGACTCCAGAGCCATCAATGTTACAGGTTTTAATAGTGGCCGCGGATTGAGCTTGCTGACCTATGAAAAGAGTGTGTATCAGTTGGGAAAGTTTTTGCATGCTGATCTCCTAGTTACTTTTAATCCTTAGTTTGGTTTCTATTTTGTCTAATCGTTTTTCTAACTTCCTATTTTCCTTTGACATATTTTTATAAGACTCATGAAGAATAGGTACAAATCCCGAATAATTGACCGTCTTTTTACCATCAGTTTTTCGAGCAGAAACAAGCTGAGGCAGAACTTTTTCAACATCCTGAGCAATGAAGCCATAGTCTCGCCGTCCATCTTGTTTCCATGAAAACTCTTTCCCTTCAATTAAAGAAAAAACTTCATCGAAATTTACTAAAAGAGGTTTGATGTCCGATTTAAAACGCCTATCCGACAAAGTGTAAACTCCACCATAGGATCGTATCGATCCAGACTGTGCTGGATTTCCACCACCACCAGCCCAAGCAACCACGTTCATATTTCCTTCTATTGTCAAACTACCCTGCTTGGCTGTGCTATCATAACGATCACGCTGCACATAAGCGTTCGGATCATATCCAAAACCTGCCGATGTCCCCGCAGTACAACGATGGTAAGTATTCTGATCTAGAGCATTGTAATCTGGTACCAAGCGCTGACCTACTGCCGTCGGCACCGTAGTTCTAATTGTAATCACTCGATCCATGTTTCGAGTCGTCCCGCCTGTTCCGATTGGCACGCGATAGCGAATATTTAAGTCAAAACTACCGGTGTAGGGCAATGGCGCACCCGCGGCCGGATTCTGCAGAAAATTAGTCGCACGCATCCGAGTAATCGAAATGTTTTGATAGTAAGGCCCACCAGCAGTCGCATACAGTACCGTGTTAAATGAGTTTCTTATGCTCGCAATATTTGTAAACAGTGCCGCACGATTAATCCCGGTAAAGGTATTGTAGCATCCATTAGGGTTGGTTAGGGCCAACAATATGTGAGCATGAAGTTCTTCAACATTTAAAGTTAACCGAGTTTCCAAGAAATGCTTCTGAGTCGCCATTAGTAATGCTGAAATTAGCAAAGTCACTAAGGCAAGCCCACCGACATATACAACAAACTCTATCAAGGTAAACCCACGCCTATTCATCACGTCCTCCGCTGGTCTTACCAGTGACAGGACCCAGTTTTCGGTCAGCTAAAGATTCGAGCTGCTGAATTTTTCTTTCTAACTTAATATTTTGCTGATCGATTGATTTAGTGGCCTCAAGTAAGATTGGCAATAGGGCCTGATAATCAACACGTTTAATTCCGGTGCCTTCATCAGACGAAACCACTTCTGGAAAAATAGATTCAACTTCCTGGGCGACAAAACCAATGTCTTTACGCTGTCCCTCTTTCCATTGAAATGAGTAGCCATTCAACGTCATTAGGTCTTTTGGTTTAATCACTAAAGGCTGCATATTTTGCTTAAGTTTTTTATCGGATATTGTAAAAACCCCACCCTGGACGCCTAAATCACCACCGACACTTAGGTTTCCTCCGGTCATTCTAAATACAAATCCTTGAGGTTCGTCAGCAGTGTTTCCCCTTGCATCTGTAGTCATTTTAGATTTGGTGTCAATTCCTGTCTTAGAAAGATAATTGGCAGGATTAAAGCCAAACGAGGTGCCGTTTTCGGGAGCAGCATGACATCGCTCGGGCTGCTTCACAACTGCGCTTCCTGCGGCCCAGGTGTTGGCCGGATTCGTTTCCGTTCGAACAATAAATCGACGAACTTTACTTATTGTCGAAGACGGCGAAACACGAACAAGATAATTTACTGTGACCCGAAAAAATCCTGTGAAAGGAGCCGGAACACCACCGCCAGCAGTAAATGTATCCGCAGTCATCGACGTAATCTGAATACTTCTATTGTAGAATGTATTAAGCACATAAACAGGGACTGGTACCGCAGGAGCTTGTGCGCCACTCATAATTTGATTAAAAGCAACCTGTCCTGGAGCAATAACCATCCCGCTAAACGTATTGAAACAAGCATGCCTGTTCGACAAAGTAAAAACAATTTGAGCATGTAAATCGTCCACAAGAATATTACCACGAGTCTCGAAAAAAAAAGCTCGCGTAGATAAAATCGAATTGTTAATCGCTACGGAAACCACACCAAGAATTACCAAAGTAATCAAAATTTGAATAATGGAAAAACCCTTTGAATTGGATCTTTCAATAACTTTAAGAAGAATAAATTTAGACTTTTGTTTCATTTGGAAATTAATTTTATTGTGCCCCTTTAAAGAGTATTATACAATACAACTATGGAAAGAAGATTTTTTTTTAAATTCCTATCCGGCCTTACGATGTTTTCTGGTCTAGCAAGTTTGAAACAAGATTCATCTCATATTGACCCGTCTCCAAACGAGAAAAGACACCAAGTTTTTTTAAAGCCAGGGTCGAAGTATTACCTACCTGAAAATCCCAACCACATGGACTTCATAGTTTTTAGACTAACTGATAGTTTTCAAACTAACCCGACTCAAGTCCATGCACATAAGCATAAACTTATCGGCCAGAACGAACCCTTGTTAGTAGACTACGATACAGATTTTGGTCTTAGGTTTTTAGGCGACCAAACTGGATGGGTACTTGTTCGACTTGAGTCTTGATACCCCATGAGTTCTTTCCTAAAAAGAAAATTTATTTTTCTTCTATTTTTTTTGATTTCGGTAGTTTTCGTCTTTTACTCAATAAAATTTAAAAAAAGCACTTCGGTTTCATCTCGACTGAATAGAACAGTTGTGGTGTCATACAACGATTTAAACGAATCGTTACTCAACTCTAAATTGATTCAGATTATATCTTTAGGCGTGAAGGAAATTTACGTTCGGATTGAAAGCCAAATTCACATTACCTGCAGTTTTAAGGTCGAGGATCCGTGCCGCGTTGACAAATCACAAGTAAATTCTGTTGCTGCCTGGCAGAGTTTTTTAAAAGCGCTCGGTGAAAAAGGAATCACCGCAAACTTAGTCTATGATCTGAATATCAATAATTTTTCATATAAGATGCACTCCTACAAGTCTGAAAGGGGCCGAATTGAAGGTCCAAGTAGCGTCGGCAATCTTAAAAGTAGATTCATTTTTCAAAATACTAAATTTATCGAAATTATTAAAAGTGATTTTAATATAATTTCGGGGCTAACAGATTTCAAAAGGGTTTTTTTTGGATCAGATCTGGATTTGTTTTTTTCTCAATTGCCAGATATCACTATAATCCAAAGCGAAGTGCAGGGATTCTGGAAGCTCATTAAGCAATTAAAAGAGATAAATCCAAACAAGTCATTATCTTCGTGTTTTAACTACGAACACTTGAAGGGTTCACTTTTCTGGGGCGCTATGGACAAAACTCAAATGCGCAAGCAAGACGAATTTTGTTTTTCCTCGTTTCCAACTCAAATTAAATGGGCTAAAAAATTTGGTATTGAAAAACAATTTGTTCTTCTTGATTCCCCAAAGGACGATTTCACCTCCGACTACTATGACAGTCTAGTAACAATTGGCCTAACAGAAAAACCTATTCATATTGTCGGATTTGCCTACCCTTTGCTACCAGAAGAAAAGGACTTGCAGGCAAAAGTCTTGAATACAGTTTTGTATGCGCTTCCACGATATATAGCTTCAGTAGCCTGGGAAAACCGGCTTTCCCTTAACGATCAAAAAAATCTAGCCGAGTCTATGAGTATTTGGCATGAACAGGATTTTAATTTGAATAGTTCTGGTAGTATGTTTTTCGAATGAGATCGAAATAATTATTCACATCGCTGGAAAAAATCGGTCGAGTCGGTTTTGTCTAACACCACGATCTTTGATTCAAATGCCAAATTTTTACGTGAAACATGGACCATAAAACTTAGGTAGGTGAACGGCTCTACCAATTTTTTTTTCATCGGAAACTCACGGCTTCGCCTACTAAGCCATTCATGATTAAGTTGGATTCGCTCAGTTTCGTCCGAATATGAAATCTGCTTTAAAGAATTTCGCCAAGAAAACACAAACTCAACTTCAAAACCTTCTTGCAAGACAGATTTTATTTTTTCCTGATTTACGTAGGCCACAACAGCGTTCGTTTTTTTATTCACCTTAAGATCCAGATCCCCAAATAGATATTTACCAGCATTCGTGTGGAAGTCATTGCGAACAGAAATATTTTTTTCTTGAAACACCGATACTGAATTTTCTTGTCTAGATATCTGTATTGAAATGTCCCAAATTTTAAGAGGAAACAGTGCCCCTAAATCAAAAACAAAAAAACCAAGCCTGCATTTTTTTAACATCGCTACGCAATTTGGCATTTCATATTCATGGTGCCCATTAGGTCCAAACAACTTGGGATAATAGAAAGTCTTTCCATTATAAATAATTCTCTGGTTAAACTGACTATACTTTTCGGCGAAATTTATTTCTAGATTTTTGGTTAATTCAGGTGTTGGCAAGTCGGTTTCCAACCTTAATGCATTTGGATAATACACTTGAACATCACCACATTGATTCTTTCGAATAAAAACGTCGTGTTGAAAAAAAAAGTCGAGTTTGCTTTCGGCGAACAAGTTTACTGACAACAAAAGTAGCCAAAAAACTAAATTGAAATTCATTTAGATTCTCGCCGTAAAGAGTGTATAGGAATTAACGCGAATAAAAATACTAACCAGAAAAATGTGACAAAGTAGGTCGATTTCGAGAAATAACCAAGATTTAAATTCCAAGTCATATTTACATAATCATGTTCAAAAATTTCGATATATGTTCCATCTACCAATTTTTTAACTATATATATGCCTCTTAGATTATTCGTTTCTAAAATGGAGATTTCGATCTTCTTCTCTAAATATTTCGACATGTCGGCAAGAATTTTACTTCCCTCGTCTTTTAAATCAAAATATGGATCAGTTAACAATTCAGGACCAGTTTGACTGACGACACGGCATCGGGCATTGATGTGAATACAAAACTCACGCAAACCCGTTTTACTGTAAATCTCAACACCGTTTAGAAATTTTTCTCTCTCTTTCAAAGTCGATGACATAATTCCCGAAGGAAACGAACTATGATTTAAATAAATCGCAGAACCGACAACCCCAATAAATACAATTCTCAGCGACCTTAGAACCCGTTTCGGTTTAAAAAACAGAAAAAACCCTAAATTTAGAACGAGGCCAGGAACCATTAAAACAATTTTGCTGTACTGAGGATTCAATCCAAATTTTTCGGCCCCGATTAAGGCATAGAACCCTGAGGAAATAAAATACGGGTGAACAATGTCGTCGAAAAACATAACTTTCTGAAGAAAGTATCCACCCAAAAATGAAATCCAAAGTGATCGATAGTCACTTATTTTAGAAATCAAAGTCAGATATGAAAATAGTATTGTACCTTGAAATAATGCCTGCTGTAAAACAACCCAGTCTTCGGCTACTTGTTCAACGGGATATGAAAGTAACGAGCCTGCAATCAGAGAATACCCGACCAATACAATTGCAAAAATGAATATATCTAAAAAAAATATCTTTTCTTTGATTACACGGCACAACCTACTCATAGCCAATTATTGCGCCTTTATACCATATTGTAAACAAACCACTTTCAAAGTATCGAATAGTATTTTTAGGTTACGTAAAAAATTTCTGGGCCAATTGAACCATTTTTTTGGCGATCAAATGACTCCGGTTATCAGCTTTTAAACTAAAACAGACTACTTATGGGAAAAGTGTAGTTTTTAAAGTAAAAATAGTTTCTGATATAAACTAAAGTAATTCTATATTTTAATGAAGGATAAAGACTAGTGGATAAAAAGAAAACTTTGTATTTTCTTTGTTTGGCTGTATCACTGGTATTTTACCTCGTATTTGGTTATATTAAAAATTTTGACGAAGCCCATAGTTCTTTAACTGATGACGACGATATCGATAGAAAATCTTATTTGGTTTGGTCCCGAAGTATTTACGAAGAATCGACTACCTGTGGATATAGCAAGACTCAACATGATTACCTGAGTTTTAAATTTGTGAATATACCAATCGACGTAGTAAAAGAAATGGAAACTTTCGAAATAACTGCCGACTATGTTGTCCAAACGTCAGGAAGGTTTTTTAACATTTTGGCTTCTATTGCATTAACCGAATTCAGTCCGAATTCAGTCAACGGAGCAAAATATAGTTATTCAAATACGTTTGGCGGCGGCTCATATAGCGGAAGCTCAACAACTAATCTTAAGCTATTTTGTACGAAATCGGTCTGTAACTTTACCCTAATTCTTCATCACGATCAGTTCGGCTTTCCACCTATAAAAGAAAATGCAAAATACAGGGTGCAGTTTTACAATCAAAAAAAGAAAATATATAGCGTCGAAATGCCTGATATACCTCGTATTATGGCCAATAAAGCCGAACTTTACCCCGATATAACCGCAAAAATAGGTGAAGGAAAAATATACGTCGAATCTTTTATTCCTGTCCCGAACGTATCAGGAGCCGCCAGAATTACTTGGCAGGAAAATAATAAACAAAGTGAAGAAGTATTTTTATTCGACAGCAGTACAAAAGATATGAATTTTGAAAACAGTGTTAGTTTTTCGAAAGAGCTGCAGTATGCAGCCGGACTAATCCATATTCAGTTGCCAAACAATAACTCTTTTGAAAAAAAATTAGTAATAAAGAAAACCACTCCCGACGGAGCAAATTGTGACCAGCTTCCCTTAACTCGAGCCAGAAAGTAACATAGTCTGGTCAACGAAAGGGGACAGGTCACAGGCAATTAGCCCTACTTAACCCAAGAACAATAGATTAGTTATAAAAATACCAAATTGATACACCCTGGTTTCTCATTATAAGGCAGTTTCAAATTTACTTTTATTTGTCTCGCGGAAGCCGATACAATTTATGTGAGGGATCAATGAAATTACTATTATTTTTTTCTCTAAGCCTTTTCTTAATCTCCTGCCAAACCAATATGGCTAAGCAATTCGAGCGTATTAATATCGGTGCCGATAAAGATTCCGTTCTTGATCGTTTAGGCAATCCTCGTGGTATTACGCGTATGAACGGTGAAGATCGTTGGTACTATTTGTATTACCAAGATGAAATTCGCCAACAAAAAGAAATTCATTTCAAAGATGGCCTGGTGATTTATGTTGGGGATAAAAAGAAACCAACACCGGAGATCGACCCCGTGGCCATCGATACCAAAAACGCCGAAGTAAATAAAAATTTTGAAGAGGAAGCCGAACGTAAACAGCAAGACTCAAAAAATGCGTATACGAACTATATCAAATACCAAAAGAAAATCAAAAAAGAAGACGAAGTACAGTATCTTCCAGAATTTGAACCCGTCGAATAGCGATAGATTATTTCTTTAAAATTTTAGGTTGAGCCAAGTTATTGTTATCAATGCTTGGCTTTTTTTCTACGTCGGCCACCGGTTTCTTTTCTTCTTTTACACCGTAGTGAGTTTTCACTTTGGCCACTGTCTTCTTCACTTGGCCTTCGATCGTTTGCGCATCCTCGTAGTCATCAATACTTTTGATTTCTATTTTCTCATACTTACGTTTCTCTGTAATACCCACATCAGGGTAACGATATCTCAAAAGCTGCGCACTTTGATTGTAGTCCTCTAACAACTTCGTAAGTTCTTTGTGTTCTCGCAATAATTCGCCCACCAAGGCTTCCGCTTCGGCTTTGTTTTTGGCGCTGTTTTTATGATGAATGATTTCTTTAATAGTTTCTTCTTTAGATTTAATCTTAGTTTTTAGAGCACTTAATGAAGTGACTACCTCCATCCACTCTTTTGTGCGTTCCTGCTGCTGCTTTTCTTCAAACGGAATTTTTTCCGCCGTTGCCGCTGGCGCACCACTGTGTTCGCCGCCACCTTCATTAGCATCAGCAACGGCAGCTACTAAACAAAAACATAAAACTACGACACTACTGAGTCGAAACATGATGCCTCCAGCTTAGAACTAAACCCAATGCTGTAATCCGCTTTACCAGGACAATAATTTTAGGAGCCGACACATTGGAAATCGTCAGCTTCCCGTCTTTCATATTCTGCGTAAGATCTTCGATGTTCCAACCAAAACGCTTATCTTCAAGCGCCTCTATCAAATCCCGTTTTGTTTCACCCAGATCAATTCCCGAAATTTCGATATCAAATGATAACAAACCTGTTTCAGAAACATCGTTTCCAAAGTTTTGCACATCATCAGCAAAGTTTTTAAATGCATTGGTCGTGGGTCGCGGGATCTGTTCAGCCAAAGGTTCTTCTGGCAAAGAATTCATTTCCGGCATCGCATTCATTTCCGGTTGCTGCTCCTGATTGCCTTGAATATTAAACAGGTCATTCGACTGCGGTTGATCCTGCTGCTGTTGAGCATACGGATCGTTTTCAGGCGAACCATAATCCAAAGACATTCCCCCCTCTACAGGCGGCAACATCTGATTGGCGATTGGTTCTTCTGGTTGAATTACTGGTTCTTCATTGGTTGGCTCGGCAGTTAAATCCGAAGCCAGTGGTTCTTTAGAGTTTTCGGGAACACCGTCAAAGCCGATGAAAAATTCGGCTTTGCAGTGTTCGCAACGAAATAACGTTCCGAAGTTATCATCGGTGATAGCAATTGGTTTAGAACAATTCGGACATTGAGCCATTAGCTCAATTATCTTCTTTTATTATCCTTTTGTAAACGGCGACGCTGTTCACGGTTCATTTTACCGTCGTCAGCTGGGCCACTACTGTAGGTCATTTTGTTTCTTGGCTTGGTTTCTGGAGCCTCTAAACCACGACCAATGTCCTGCTCTTGCGGCGACTGATAATTTAATTCACTCAAATCCTGCTCTTCGGGCATGAACGACTCTAGCGCCTCTTGCGCTTGCTGAGCTACGATTTTAACTTTCATCAATTTTTCAGCGACCTCTTGGCGGATTGACGCATTCAATTGTTCGAACGCCATGAAGGCTTCTTTTTTGTATTCGATCAAAGGATCTTTCTGAGCATAACCGCGCAAACCAATACCCTCTTTTAATTTATCGATAACAAGTAAATGTTCTTTCCATTTTGTATCGATACTTTGAAGAAGAATCATTTTTTGAACTTGATCAAAATACTGACCCATTTCTGTTTTCTGAGTTTCATAAACATGCTTGATCGCAGCTTTTATAGCTTCTGTAATCTGATCCGCTGTACCTGCATAGATAGACGGATCTAAACGAATTCCAAAATTTTGTGACAATGATACCGTTAAGCCTTCGACGTTCCACTGATCTCGAGGTGCTCCTTCTGGCATATTCACATCTAGAACATTAGATGTTACATCACCTAACATTTCTAAAATCGTGGTACCAATCTCGTTTCCTTCTAGAACATTACGACGCATTTGATAGATCGCATTTCTTTGAATATTCATTACATTGTCGTAGTCGAACAAGTTTTTACGAACATCAAAGTGATGTCCTTCCACTTTCCTTTGTGCGCCTTCAATTTGTGACGTTACCATTTTAGCTTCGATCGGTTCGTTCTCGTCGATTTTTAGGAATGTCATGGCTTTTTGGATTTTCTCGCCATTGAAAATTCTTAATAAGTTATCTTCAAGTGACAAATAGAACCGTGATTCACCCGGATCGCCTTGACGACCAGAACGACCACGCAGCTGATTATCAATACGACGAGATTCATGTCGTTCTGTACCAATAATATATAAGCCACCGGCGGCAACCACTTCTTTCTTTTCAGCTTCACATTGCGCTTTGTATTTCTTTAGTGCTGCTTCAAACTCAGGTCCTTCTTCCGCATTCACTTCACGGCGAGCTAAACCTTCCGCATTACCACCCAGTACGATGTCGGTACCACGACCAGCCATGTTCGTTGCGATCGTCACAGAACCTTTGCGGCCTGCTTGCGCGACGATTTCAGCTTCGCGTTCGTGATGTTTCGCATTTAGGACTTGGTGACGTACGCCTTCTTTTTTCAAGAATTGGCTTAATAATTCAGAACGCTCGATACTGATTGTACCGACAAGAATGGGCTGACCATTGTGTTGACGTGACTTGATATCTTCCACAATCGCGCGGAATTTGGCCATTTCTGTTTTATAAATCACATCGTTCTTATCTTGGCGGGCAATCGGTCGGTGCGTAGGAATAACAGAAACTTCTAAATCATAGATCTTTTTGAACTCAACCGCTTCTGTATCCGCCGTACCGGTCATACCGGCCAACTTAGAATACATTTTGAAATAATTTTGGAACGTGATCGATGCCAGCGTTTGATTTTCATTTTTGATTTCAACGCCTTCTTTAGCTTCGATCGCTTGATGAATACCATCGCTCCAGCGACGACCTGGCATTAAACGACCCGTGAATTCATCGACAATAACGATTTCGCCATTTTGGATCATGTAGTCCACATCCAGACGATACATGTGATGAGCTTTCAATGCTTGAATCACGTGATGCAGAATCTCGATGTTTTCAGCATCGTATAGATTGCCTAAGCCTAACAACTGCTCGACTTTTTTATTACCTTCATCGGTTAAAGAAACCGATTTCGATTTTTCTTCCGTTGTGAAGTGTTCTTTATCTTTTAACTGAGGAATAATTTTATTAATGATTACGTATTTGTCTGTCGAAGCTTCGGCAGGGCCAGAAATAATCAGCGGCGTACGCGCTTCATCGACCAAAATGGAATCGCACTCATCCACGATTGCAAAATTATGAGCTTTTTGAACGTAATCATTCAAATCAAATTTCATGTTGTCGCGAAGGTAATCAAAACCAAGTTCGTTATTTGTCGCGTACGTAATATCGCTAGCGTAAGAAACTTTTCTTTCTTCATCTGTTAAACCGTGCACGATAATTCCGATGGATAAACCCAACCAGTTGTACAGGCGACCCATCCATTCAGCGTCACGTTTTACTAGGTAATCGTTCACGGAAACAACGTGAACGCCTTTGCCGCTGAGGGCATTTAGATACACTGGCAACGTCGCCACTAATGTTTTACCTTCACCCGTTCTCATTTCTGAAATACGGCCTTTGTGTAAGCAGTAACCACCGATTAACTGAACGTCGTAGTGGCGCATACCTAAGCAACGAAGCGAAGCTTCGCGGCAAACCGCAAAGGCTTCTGGCAAAATATCATCTAATGTTTCGCCTTTAGTTAATCTGTCTTTAAACTCAGGAGTTTTAGCTTTGAGTTGGTCATCCGTTAGAGCCTTGATTTTAGGTTCCCAAGCATTGATCTTATCAACGACAGGTTGGATGGTTTTCATTTCGCGATCGTGTTTGGTACCAAAAATGGATTTTAATAAGTTTGCAATCATGTGAATTAGGATAGACTCCTTAAGTTAAAACAGCAACTTAGATCTGTTTGTACTTAATCTGACGGAGCGCCTCGTAGACAGAAACAGCCACTGCCGTCGCCATATTTAGACTTCTGACTAGACCGGGTGTTGGAATGAAAACACTTGTTTCTTCGTTATCACGAATGATTTCTGGATTCAGGCCTTTGGATTCTTTGCCAAATACTAAAAAATCGCCTTTTTGAAAGGAAAAATCATAAATTGAGTTTTTGGCGTGGGCGGAAAAATAAACTTTTCGCCCGTGCGGCAACTGGGACAAAGAATCCAGTGTCGTCCACTGCAAATGTTGCCAATAATCCAAACCGGCGCGTTTTAATTTCGCGTCGGTGATTTCAAATCCCATAGGTTTTATCAATGTTAAAGACGTCTCGGTGGCCACACAGGTGCGGCCTACGTTGCCGGTATTATTAGGTATTTCCGGCTCGACAAGAACAATATGAAGAAGTGGATTATAAGTAACGGTAAACTTCCTGACCTAATTTAGTAAGCGCAATTCGGCGACCTTTATCGATCACCAGTTCCAAGTTCATCAATTCACGATAAAGAGCTAAATCAATAGGCACAATATCGCGGCCCGAACTTTTGCCTAATTTTTGGATATAATTACGCTGTCGTTCGTTCAATTTTTTTGGGATCGGTGGCTTTTCTGAAAGGGCCTTTTGCCAGTCACCATTTTCGATATATTTTACATCCGAGCTTAATTTTTCTGGATTCAGAAAATAAACGTGAGCGTCGACGGAACCTGACTCTGCTTGAACCGACACTAACTCTTTAAGAGTCAGCCCCTGAGCCGGATTCTGAGCAAAATAGCCCATTAATTCATCAACTAAATGCGCCGTTAGATCGGTCGTATTCAAACGCACTAAGGTACCCTGAACAACATCAGCCCCTTGCTTTACAAGCACAGGAAAGCCGATTTTTGAGCGATAAACAGCCGCCTGAATCGTTGCCGATTCAGTTGAAACAATAAGATTTTGTATTTTACCTAAGAAGAAATCCCCATCTGCCAAAGAAGTGCACAGAAATATAGAATTTGTAGACATAATTCCCCTCCAATTATTACTCCAAATTGCGAAGGCTGGTAGATACCAAAGACCTTCAGAATGCGCAAGCGACGAGAATTATCGTTTTGCGTTATGTGAAATATTTCTTAGTCTAAGACAAAAATTGTTTGCTATTACTTTGAGTACTTAACGGGGTAATTATGAGTGAAGATACAATAGATTTTATGGGTTATATGTGGATCCAAAAAGAAGACGGCGTCGTGACCGTTGGGATTAACGAAGAAGGCCTACAAGACTTCGACGAAATCACATCTATTGAACTTCCTTCAGAAAATGACAAAGTCGAAGCCGATACTGTGATCGGTACAATCGAAACCGATGACGGTCCACTGGACATTTATTCACCTGTTGACGGCACTATTTTAGAAATCAATCCTCAAGTTCTTGAAAACCCATCATTAATCCAAGATGACCCGTTTGAAGAAGGCTGGTTATTGCGTATCGAAACAACAGACGACATCGATGAAGATGACGAAGATTTTGACGATGAAGACGAAGATGATGAGGACGACGAGGATTCTGAAGAGGAAGAAGAATAGTTAGTTCTTCGTGACACCGTCTAGATCGTCCGCTCAAAATATTTTCCTATTCGCACTGTGTTCTTTGATTTGGGGATCCACCTATTTTGTTATCACTATACAAATTAGCCAGGCACCTCCACTGGTCACCGTTTTTTGGCGATTCGTAGTTTCTACGATCATTATGTTCACCTACCTGAAATGGTCTAAGCAAAATTTAAAATTTAGTCCCAAAACGCATTTTTGGTTTTTCCTTCAAGGTATTTTTAATTTTTCTATCAATTACATGCTTACCTATAACGCCGAAACATTTATTAAGTCCGGCGTTCTGGCTATCGCTTTTACCACGATGGTTTATTTTAATATTATTTTCTCGTGGGTGTTTTTCAAGAAATCAGTTTCGATGAAAGTTGTTGCGGGATCGGTCCTTGGTGGTCTTGGAATTTTACTGATTTTCAAAGACGATTTATTTATTTCCTCTTCGACTAACGAAATTTTGGGAATGGGCCTAGGTTTGTGTGCTGCCTTATCCGCATCTACTGGAAATATGATTTCCGTAAGAAATATTCAAAAAGGTGTCAGCATCAGTACGGCGAACACGTTTAGCCTGTTGTATGGAACTTTGTTTACGGGTTTAGTTGTCTTAATCACTGGCTTATCTTGGTCCGTTCCTTTGAATCCGAGTTTCATCGGCAGTTTATTTTACTTAAGTATTTTGGGCACTGTCGTGGCATTCGCGGCTTACAATACGCTGCTAAAAACTTTAGGCGCCGATAAAGCCGCCTACACCACGATTATTTCGCCGATTCTAGCGATTTTATTATCGTATGCATTTGAAGGTTTGAAATTAGGACCGACGATGCTATTTGGAATCGGTCTTTGTTTAGCGGGAAATATTTTGGTTCTGTATAAACCAAAAATCGCTGCCGCCTAGTTTAATCTAGGCCCATTCGTTTTCGAAACGAATCAATCGGTTTCGAGGACATTTTGTCGACATACGTGGTACCAAGAAATAAATAGTCCGATAACGAGCAGTAGCCGTATAAGTTATCTTCGCAGCCTTTATGTAGTTGCAACCGATCTGAGGCATTCGTTACAAATCGCCTATCGCTGTATGATAATTTACCGAAGCCTTCAGTCACCTCTTTATGTGCTGTGCGCAGACTGGCATCCATAGTGGACGTTGAAAGCTTTGTTATGTCTGGTGAAAGTGGATCACATATTGGTTTCACGCCGTCACCGCAGATTCGAATAGCGTTGTTAACGATTTCGATTCGATAGCGCCAAACGAATAAAAAGAAAGACGCTTTCAACAAAACTGATTGCCGAGTATTTAAATTTTCTAATCCCCAGCGCTGCTCGAACGAAACACTTGGGTCCGATGACATACGATCAGAAATTCCGTTCGCGTTAAAAATATAATCCGCAGCAGTTACAGGCACACCGTTTCTTCCCACAAACAGGTCAGTCTTGAACGTAGAAATTAGATCGGATTGTTCGTACGGAGTCAGATAATCAAACAATCGCAACAGTTGATCCCGTTTTTCACGAAAACGTTTATCTTTACTGGGTGTGGAGTATTGATCAAATACGGCGCCTTGAGGATCACAGAATTGATAGTAGCAAAAAATAGTCCCTTGCGCGGTGATCGACATTCGATCATTTAAATCATGGGATAGTGAATTTGCCAGTGAGTATGCTTTTTTGTAAGGCTCAACTTTGAATCCCAGTGATTCATATACGTAATTGTTGAACTCATCGAACGACATCCCGGATTGGCCGTATTGTTCCAGCGAATAACCTGGCATGCTGGTCTTTGGCGTTAATTGCCACTTGCCGTTTTTTAATAGCGGCCAGCGCCATCTTAAAAAACCACCACCTGCTGGTTCATGATAACGAATATCGGCTTGAGTTTTATACGCGTACTCACGCGACGGTTCGTTGCCGTACAATACCGAAATACATTCAGCACCGCAGTAGTTTTGCATCCCCACATCATAGACGACTTGCGTGTGGCCTGTGTTTCCCGATCGTAAAGTCAGAATGATAGCACCTGGAGTTACATAGTCTTTGCTGATTTTGGTCGGGTACAAATCGTTAAAAATACTATGCGTGTAGGTAGAATCAAAAAGATAGCGCATGGCTGCTTTGAATCGCTCGTCCTTTTTCCAATCTTCATTCGTGGGTAAATTACTCCAATTTTTAGATTCGCTGAAGTGGCCAAATAATTTTCCTGAGCCCGCAAGGGACGTCATCATTGGTAGTTTATTATCGTGAGCATAGATCCAGCGACCCAGTAACCCAAAATCGGCACAATCAAATTCCAGGCCCGCACCGACGGCCATTGTCGTCGACGCATTTTTTTTAAACCAGGCTGCAAATTTATTTTCGTCGACTTCGGTCCAATCATTTTTTACCGGCACCCACAATGGTGTCGGAGTCTTGTTTAATTTCACCTCATTTTCTTGAGCACGATAATAAGAACTGGATCTGGTCTTTAGGTCTTTTAAGTAGCGGAAATAATTTACTTTCGTCTGAATTTGTCCTGCAGTTAGATTTACCAAAGTCGATTTCTCAACGACCACTTGAGTCGTCAATCTCTGTGACACATCTTTCATAGGATTTTCGACAACCAGCAAGGTTGCGCGTTTGTCTTGCTCTTCAAGGATAATCCAACGTTGCCATTTATTTCCTTGAGGATCGGTGTATTGAGTTTGAAATTGTTTAGCAAAAGCAGGAGAAATAAATAAACAAGCGGATAGAACGAAAAATACAATAGCGCGATTTATCATAAATTTTTCCTTAGCAATAATAAAACTCTTCGGTTTTCCGTTAGTTAACTGCTGAGGACCGGTACTTTTTTTAGACTTTAAAATAGAAGCGTTATGTTACTTATTTTTGTTCTTTGAAAACAGAAAGTCCTAGACCTAGCCAATCTCCTTAATACGCGGTCGTGGCTAGTTAAATTCTATGTAAAATAGAGAAAAACATTTTTTTTCTCGCGAGTTGCTAATTCAATGTCGGCGCGGTAAAAAAAAATGTTCCTAAACTAATTTTTTCAAAAGGTTGGCGTTTTTTGGAAAACTTCCTCGACTCAAATTTTTCAAATGAGTTATTTTCAAAAGCTGGGGCGAACTATAGCCAAAATGCCATCCATCATTTAGCTGACTCACTGCCATTGATTGTGTGGATGGCCGATGATCAAGGCAATATCGACTATGTTAATAAGGCATACCTAAATTTTACCGGCATCCACTCGTCGCCGACGACACAGTCTTTCTGGATTAATACTATTCACGAAAATGACCGCATCGAATCGTACTCGCACTGGACAAAATCGGTGGCCAACGGTGAATCGTTTGAAAAAGAATTCCGTATCAAACGCTTTGATGGCACTTACGTTTGGTTTTTGTGGCGAGCCTCTGCCACGTTAGATTCCGCTGGTAATATTTCAAGATGGATTGGAACTGCCACGGAAATTGAAAAACAAAAACAGCTACTAAATAGCCTGCAACGTTCCCAACATCAGCTAGAAGTTATTTTAGAAGGAGTCACTGATGGCGTGACTGTATTTGATCGTGACGGCAAATGCATCTATGCCAATTCAATCGGTGCGAAAATGTGTGGCTTCACATCCGCAGAAGAAATGCTGACGACTCCGACGGACGGTATTTCTGATCTCTATTTTATTTTTGACGAACAGGGACAACCTTTCCCTGCGGAACGTTTGCCAGGACGATTAGCATTAAAAGGCGTAAAAAATCCTCCAGAGGCCGTGTTACAAATTGAATTGAAGTCGTCGGGGAAAAAAACCTGGTCCATCGTGAGTGCGGCACCTGTATTTGATGACAACGGCGAAGTTCTGTACGCCGTTTCTATTTTCCGCGATTTTACAGTCCACAAAGAAAATGAAAACTCGCTTAAGAGCCGCGAATCTGCATTTCGTCTGATTGCTGAAACAGGAATAATTTTAAATTCATCTTTGGATTATTTGGTCACGCTTCGAAAACTGTGCGAACTGATTGTACCACTGATGGCAGATTGGTGCCTGATCGATATTATTGCTGATCCAAAAAAACCTAAAACAATTATCTGGCACTGGAGCCCCGACAAACGCAGCTGGGCAGACTCTTACCTGGAAAAATACCGCTCGGACTGGCGTTCATCTGCGGGTACGACTCGAGTAATTAGTACCGGCAAATCGGAACTGCATGAATCGATTTCTAACGAAGTGCTAGAAGCGTCGATAAACAATCGCGAGCAACTAAAAGAGTTAAAAAAACTCGGCATGAGTTCCGTCATGGTTGTCCCCCTTGCCGCCAACGACACGATTTTGGGTGCCATATCTTTTGTCGCATCAGAATCAAAACGAAGGTTTACGTCGTTTGATTTAACATTGGCAGAAGATATCGGTCGCCGTGCCGGGCTGGCCATCGATAAATCTCTTTTGTATGAACGTGAAAAATATGCGCGTGAGCAGGCCGAGAATGCAAATAATTCAAAATCGACGTTCTTAGCGAATATGTCCCATGAAATTCGCACACCGCTGAATGCATTAATAGGGTTTAACGAATTGTTGCGATCTAATTCGCTAAATCAATATGAACGCGCTGAATACCATAATATCATTCAGCGTAATGGTGAATTGCTCCTGCATTTGATCGACGACATTTTAGATTTGTCCAAAGTGGAAGCCGGCCACTTGGCTCTGGAAACAGTGCAAATCTCTTTGATGGACTTGTTGAGCGAGATGAAATCGTTCAAAACCGCGAAAGCCTCAGCCAAAGGCTTGAAGTTCATCATGGACGTCGCAGAAAATGTTCCTGATAAATTCGTTACCGATCCCCTTCGATTAAAACAAATCTTAAACAATATCATTGGCAATGCGATTAAGTTCACAATGGAAGGCCACGTGAAAGTGAGCGTAAAATTGAACGAAAGCCAGCAACGGCTGATAATTAGTGTTTCAGACACCGGAATCGGTATTGCACCAGAAGATCGTGAAAAACTATTTCAACCCTTCAGCCAAGCCGATGCCTCAGTCACTCGGAAATATGGTGGCACCGGTTTAGGATTGATTCTTTCTAAACGTTTAGCCCAGCGATTAGGCGGCGATTTGGTTTTAAAAGACACCAATGCCTCAGAAGGAGCAACTTTTATTATAGAAATTGCCTCTAACTTGACGGCTAATTCAACTGTGGAATCTGTGGTGACCTTGCCAGAAAAATCGATCGAAAATATTAAAATCCTAGTGGTGGATGATTCTGTTGATAACCAAGTATTGATGGAACACATTCTAAAATCGCGCGGCGCTATAGTCGATACGGCCGACAACGGTAAATCGGGAATGAATAAGGCGCTAGCGAATGAATATGACATTGTCCTGATGGACGTGCAGATGCCAGTGCTGGATGGACACTCGGCGACTCGCATTTTGCGCGAGAGAGGCTACACCCGCCCAATTATTGGTCTTACGGCGCATGCCATGCAAGATGACCGTCGTCGCTGTCTAGAAGCTGGCTGCACCGACTATTTAACTAAACCGATTCGCACAGATATGTTGATTCAAACGATTAGTCGTCATATCAATTAAGAATGGGCGGAAATCATCATCATCATCATGGACATTCCCACGGATCAGCAAGTTCACGTATGGGCGTTGCCTTTTTCCTGAACCTTGCATTTGCTATAATTGAACTTGTCGGCGGACTTTACACAAATAGTTTAGCTATTTTATCTGATGCCTTTCACGATTTAGGCGACGCTTTAGCGATTGCACTAGCGTGGTTTTTAGAAAAAAAATCGCGCAAAGGTAGTACACTAGAATTTTCCTACGGCTATCGCCGTTTAAGCGTGCTAGGTGCGTTGATTACGGGACTAATCTTGATGAGCGGTTCTGGAATTATTTTGGCACGGGCGGTTCCACGATTATTTAGTCCGGAGACTACTAACGTTAAAGGGATGCTTTTGTTAGCGATTCTTGGTTTATCCGTAAACGGATTCGCAGCCTTTCGTATGTCAAAAGGAACATCGCTAAACGAAAAGATGATTCTGTGGCATTTGCTTGAAGACGTCATGGGTTGGCTGGCCATTTTTGCTGGTTCAATCGTAATGATGTTCTATGATTTACCGATTTTAGATCCCATCATGGCGATTGGGATCGCAATTTGGGTACTGTGGAATGTGTTTAAAAATTTAAAGACAACGTTGAATGTATTCCTACAAGCAACTCCCGATAATGTTCAAATTGAAGCCGTCACTGAAAAAATTAAACAAACACCGCCAGTGAAAAGTGTGCACCATTTGCATTTATGGTCAATGGACGGTGATCATCATATATTAACGACTCATTTGGTAGTGGATGAAAATACGACTCGCGATGAGGTTCATCAATTAAAGATAGATTTGAAAAAAACGTTGATGAAAGAGTTTCATATCACAGAAGCCACCATCGAAGTCGAATGGCCGAATCAGTCGTGCACGGATCCAATACACTAACCACGAACTATTCTAAATTACGAATAAATCCTTCTAGAGTTTCTTGAAACTCGTAAAACGGACAAAGGCCAGAAAGACTTTGTAACGAAGTTTATCGCTGTTAAGAAAGTTACTAGGTCACGAAATGACCCTAAAATGCAGTTCTCATAACTACATCTTGGGCGGTATTTTTTTTAAAACTAACTTAAATTTATGTTTTCTTATCACGGAGATTACGAAAAACGTGATTAACATCAAAAACAAATAAGCACCCAATAGACCTATTTTCAAAAATGATTCTATCATATTCTCAATTTCATAAGAAATGCCACACACGTCACCGACTGAATCTGTTCCTCGGTATTCAAAAACTAGTACCACGTAAATAGCATAAGCAACAGTAACCAAACCTAAATAGAAAAATCCCTCAGAGGTTTCAGTCTTGAAAGTTTCATGGGGCACTTTTCTATCCTGGATAGGTTTCCATAGAAAATAGAAAATCTGAACCACAAGGCCGGCGGCAAATAGAATTCCAAGCATAAGTGCTTATTCGGCTTTTCCGACTTTTTAATTAATAGGACTATGTCTCAAAATAAGAATTCCAGCCACGCCCGAGGTGTTTCCACCCAGGGTTTCGTTAAGTTCTATTATATTCTAAAATTACCAGATAACGATACGGTCTTTATCCGATAATACCATCGGTGATCCGGCCTTGCAGCTGAAGGCTTCCTGGAAACCTGGCTGATGTTTTACTTGTTCATTGATACGCGCCCAACCTAATGCGTGCGGATCTGTTTTCAATTGTTTTTCTTTGTAACCATCGCGTTTAACTTCGCACCATGTTCTTGCGTAGGACACGAAGAATTTTTGTTTGTCTTCTTTAGTCGCTTGCTTATCCTTGAATGCTGCTTTGTAGGCGAAGCTTAAACCAACTAGATCGGCTACGTTTTCACCTAGAGTTAATTTTCCGTTGTGGCCGGCTTTATCGAACTGAGCTACCATGCGTTCGCCTCGTTTTTGGAATTCAGCTAGATCTGCCATCGACATCCACACTCTTAAGCTGCCCTTGTCATCAAAACGTGAACCTTGATCGTCAATGCCATGGCCCAATTCATGACCCATGACCGCGCCGACCGCGCCTAAGTTTTCTTCCAAAGTGTTTTTGTCATCAAAGAATGGGTATTGCAAGATCCCCATTGGCATTACGAATTTGTTTTCACTTGGTGAAAAATACGCATTCACCGTTAAAGGTCCCATTCCCCAGGCATCTTTGTTTACTGGTTCGTACATTTCTTTGATTGTCTTTTTAATCAATGCCACTCGTAATTTTTGAGCATTTTTGATTGGCTCAGTTGCCGAGTACTTTTGAATTGGATTAAAATTCCATTCGCGATCTGTTTGTGGTGCTACGACTTGTAATCGGCAGCTTGTGATTTTCTTTTTCGCTACCTCTTTAGCATCTTTAGATAACCACGTGCTGTTGTTGATACCGTCTAAGATAGAACCACGGATTTTTTCTGAAATTTCCACAACTTTTTGTTTTGGGAAATTTGGAAACATTCTTTGCATTAGAACTTCATCGACTTCTTTTTCGAATTCGTTCATCATGCGCATTGTACAACGCTCTTGACGAACGGGACGACTGTCCGGCCCACCTAAATGTTTTTTATTGAACGCAAATTTCTTAGCAAAGAAATCTGGGTAACCATCGTCCATTAAGCCAGACGCAGTTCTATACAGATAGACGTCTTTGATAGTTTCTAGGTTTTTCTGAGTTAAATATTCACTGTAGAACTTAAAGCCTTCAGGAATATTTACACGAACCGCCAACTTTTTTGGAAGTTTCTTGAAATAGACTTCGGTACCCAAATTTGGATAATCTTTCAAAAATTGCGCCTGAGGAATATCACGCTTTTCACCCCAACGTTGACGACGTTCCGCTGCCTTTGGATAGCGCTGAACGAATTCGGCTTCAAGGTTGTACATTCTTTCTACACGGCCTTTGATATCTTCCGCTGTAAGTTTTGGATCTACCGTTTTGAAGAATTCAGTCAACAACGCTTTATAGTCTGCCACCAATTCTGGTTTTTCATAATAACCATGATCCGGTAAGTTCATGAAACTAACAGCCATGTAGGCATCATAAACATCAGGATTCTCTGCATTCGCGGAACTATCAAATACAACCAAATTTGATTTACCGGCAAAGAAATTATCTGAATCTAATTTCAAGAAATCTTTTACAGTTTTAACTTTTGAAATGGCTTTCAGGCGATCGGCCACTGTTGATTTTTCTTCTTTTGCACCGGCGCTTTCATTCATACAGGCAAGGTAGAAATTTTTAATTTGCATTGCACGCGGGCTTAATTTCTTTTCGTTTTCGATGTTAGCGAAAAATTCTTTCTTCTTGTTCAAGATTCTTTCAAAAGAATCGCTGAATGCAAATGTATGAGAACTACGATCTGGACGAAGCTCAAAAGAATTTTCTACGTCGTTACAAACGTAATCATGGAAATTGTCACAAGCCGATACCGTTGAGCTTAAAGGGAAAGTCCTGCGTTCAGGAATCTCACTTGATTTTTTGCTCATTGGTAGCGTTTTTGTGTCTGTGTTTTGATTTGCAAAAGCCGTTGATAAAGCTAAAGCAGATAGACCCGCTAACAAAATGGATTTCATATTTTCTTCCTTCTATTTTGATTTAGAAAATGACTTTTTTAATGCTAAGGCGATGCTATATCAATGTCATTACATTATATCAGTCATGATATCTCGCAAAAAATGGTCGCGATAATTATACGGCAATGAATAATGACCCTCGCCATCAAACGTTTGAAAGCGCACATTCGTTAGTTGCTCTTTCATAAAACGCGACCAAATGGGATGAACGACATCGTCAGCGTTTCCGTGATATAAATAGTACGGCACTTTGATATCTTTAATTTCAAATCCCCACGGTTTAGAGTAGATACGCATATCAGACAAAAGTCCATATGGCCCATTCTTCACAGAAAATTTGAAGGTTTCTAACAAAAATGGTCCTGTTTCTGGATCATCTAAAACTTTGCGATCATGAGGACCAATGTCCTCAAAATCCGACGTCAATATTTGATCAATTTTATCCGCATTTCTATTGTAGAGCTGCTCGATTAAAAATTGAATGGCTGGTCTAGGCAATAGCTTGTTCAATAAATACATTTTCTTTTGAGCCTGATTTAAGAAAGGAAATTTCTTCAGCTCCATTGGAGCAATGCCATTAATTGATGTTGTCGCCTGAACACGATCTCCTAAAAAATACGAAACTGCCGCGGCATAAGGGCCACCGCCACTGACACTAATAACTACAAATTTATTGTAACCCAGAAGGTCCATCAGTTCTTCTGTGTTTTCGGCAAATCTTTTTAAGGTGAAATCAGATTCATACTCTGACGTTCCATAACCAGGTCGGTCCATTCCTATCATGAAAAAATCTTTCTCATATACGCTGCCCTTTAAAAGCATTTGTCCTTGTTTCCCTGTCCCAGGAAATCCGTGTATGAAAAAAATTGGTTTCGCTTTGGAACTACCATAAGTATAGTAGTGTACTTTTTTGCCAGATTTAGATGTGAAAAAATTTGATTGCATTTCCATAGGTGTATTCACCACTGTAAAACGAGTGTTTAAAAATTACAAATCTTAAGAGTAAAAGACTGTTCTATGAGCCAGATCTGGCTTGAACTCTATCGAAATCGGCATAATCTTGAATTATGAATTTAATAGACATTTCAATTAAACGCCCCGTATTTGCCTGGATTTTAATGAGTGCGCTGATCATATTTGGCGCCGTCTGCCTGAATCGTATGGGAGTCAGTCAGTTGCCCGATGTGGATTTTCCAATTTTAGATATTTCTGTAAACTACGAAGGCGCTGCTCCCGAACTAATTGAAACAGAAATTTTAGATCCGATCGAACAACGCTTGCTCAGCGTCGAGGGGATTAAAGAAATGAAGTCGTCGGCACGTCAGGGTACTGGTAGCGTGCGCCTTGAATTCGATATCAACAGAAATATTGATGTAGCCCTTCAAGAAGTTCAATCCAACTTATCGCAATTAGTTCTGCCAAAAGAAATAGACCCACCAGTCATTAAAAAATCAAATCCCGAAGAAGATCCCATCATGATGCTTGGAGTTTATTCGGGGGACACGAAACTAAATATGATCAAATGGTTAGATAACTACTTTCTAGATCAAATTCAGTTTATTCCCAATGTTGGCGAAGTTTCTATCGCCGGTTTTTCTGTACGAAATTTACGTGTGTGGGTAGACCCCGTTAAACTACGAAGAAATGATCTAACGATTGTCGATGTTCTAGAGGCCATTTCTACTCAACATATCGAATCCGCAGCAGGTCAGTTTGTGCATATGTCACAAGAACTGCGCGTGAAATGGCAAGGCGAACTTTTAAATATCAAAGAATTTGGTGACATCAGAATTTTAAAACGGGGCGGACAGACAGTTCAGCCCAATGCAGCTCTTAAAATCAAAGACGTTGCCACCGTAGAAGAAGGCTTAAGTGACGTTCGGCGACTAGCCCGTATCAACGGCAAAGATGCTATTTTTGTCAGTGTAAAAAAACAACGTGGTACAAATGAAGTTAAACTAGCAGAATCTGTTCGTAAAAAACTAGAAACAATGAAATCGCAGTTTCCTGAAGGGTACACGGCACAGGTAAATATTGATTTTACCCTGCCAACTAAAGCCACCGTGTTTTCGACCCTAGAAAAACTGGTGATCGCGGGTTTAATCACGATTGTTATTTGCTTCCTATTCTTGGGCAGCATTCAGTACGCTGTAAACATTTTGTTTTCCATCCCGACATCGATTCTAGGTGCGTTCATCATTTTATACTTCTCGAAAATGACCTTAAATCTATTTACGTTGCTGGCCCTGACTCTTGCTATTTCCATAGTGGTGGATGATGCCATCATGTTACTAGAAAATATCGTGCGGCACTTTAGGATGGGAAAAAGCCCAGCCAAAGCGGCGTCTGATGGATCCAAGGAAATTCTACCGTCGGCCATTGCCGCATCACTATCGGTTATCGCAATCTTCCTTCCCGTCATTTTCATGGATGGAATTTGGGGCAAATTTTTCTACCAATTTGGCGTGACCATGTCTGCAGCCATTTTGTTATCGCTACTAGAAGCCGTTACAATCACGCCGATGAGGGCGGCGGCGCTCCTTTCGTCAGATCAAAAAATTTCTAAATTTGAAAAATATGTAGACCACGTTTCTGAAAAGGCCTCTCATGGCTACCAAAACCTTTTGAAGTTTTGTTTAAAATATCCAAAATCGATCGTGTTTACTTCGCTCATCGTATTTGCGATTTCGTTAAAACTGATTCCATCAGTTAAAAAAGAACTTCTCCCCCCGCAAGATCAAAATATTATTTTATTAATAGCAACAACAACCCCGGGAAGTTCACTCGATTCAACACAGAAAAAGTCATTCGAGATCGAAGACATCATTAAAAAACGTTCCGAGATCGCAGGTTACATAGTCAGCGTGGGGTTAGGTGGATTAAGTCCGACGGTAAATAACATCAGTATCCCAATGTACCTAAAACCAAAAGAAGAACGATCTCTATCCCATTTGAAAATCATGGATGAACTTCGAGAGAGTTTCAAAACCATCAAAGGTGTGAGAATTCAAATGCGTGATATTTCATCGCGCGGAATTACCTCTGGCCGATCGTTTCCGGTTGCGTTCAACTTGCGTGGACCTGACTTGATGGTGTTAAAAGAAAAAGCCGATGTTATAATGAAGAAACTCGCCGAAATGCAAATCGCCCAGGATTTAGATACAGATTTTAAGCTAGGTTTACCGGAGTTAAAAATCACTCCGAAATCTCAAGGGGAATTGTACAACCTGGGTTTAACAAAACAGGCCATCAGTACGACACTTGCGGCATCGGTCGGTGGTATTCGCCAGGGTCGTTATACCGCCGATGGTAAACGTTATGATATCCGCGTAAAAATCCCGGAAACAATAATTAATTCCGAAGACGAAATTGGGTCGTTGGGTGTACGCAATATCGTCGGCAATATCATGTCGCTCTCTAGCGCCGTGAATTTAGAGAAAATTGGGTCTATGCAAACCATCACGCGAATCAATCGTCAACGTACGGTTTCTGTGTTCGGTTCGTTGCTGCCGGGTGCATCGCAAAGTGATATCTTGAAAAAAGCTCAAGAAATTGCCGAGGCCGAATTACCGGATGGATACAGTTTTGCTCTGGAAGGAGCGGCGTCAGGTTTGAACGAAGCGTTTACAACGTTAACTTCAGCATTGTTCATCGGTATCATTGTAGCCTATATGATCCTTGCGATTCAGTTCAACTCATTCATTCATCCGGTTGTGATCTTGATTGCCTTACCATTTAGTATAACTGGTGCGTTCCTTGCCTTGTATCTAGCAGGTGCTTCGTTAAATCTATTCAGCTTTATCGGGATTATCGTTCTGATGGGTATCGCGAAGAAAAATTCGATTCTACTGGTCGAATTCACCAATCAGATGCGGGACAAATATGGCTTGAAGAAAGACTACGCCAACAGTAAAGATCGCGCTTTAGTTGAAAAATCCCTATTAGAAGCCTGCCCGGTTCGCCTTCGTCCAATCTTGATGACATCAGTAGCGACAGTATTTGCGGCGCTTCCATTAGTACTAGGTAATGCGATGGGATCTGAAACCCGCTTGCCAATGGGGCTAACGATTATCGGGGGCAGTATTGTATCGACTATCTTTACGTTATTTGTGGTGCCGGCTTTGTATCTTATGATGAGCCGCTTAGAATCGGCGAAACCGTTAGAAGATGATATTCTGCACCACTAAAAGTGCAGAATTAATTTTTAAATCAGAAATAGTAGACTGAAACAATTAATTGCCAGCGCGTTTTTTACGACGTTCTTGGCGATTTTCCTGACGAGCTTCCCGTCTTTCTTTGCGATTATCTTGACGCATTTTACGGCGCTCTTTGCGATTTTCTTGGCGGTCTTCACGACGCTCTTGACGATCTTCTTGATTCGCCAATGCGACTGAAGAATAAGTCATCGGTGCAACAAAACTTAAAACTAAAAGTGCTGTAAATAAATGTCTCATAGAAAGCTCCTTGTTGGTTATGCTTGCTAATAGATATACAATCCAAACGACAAAAAATTACAGGGGTTTTAGCCCCTTGTCTCAGATTGAGATTAGCTAAGTTCTACGATGCGATTAAATACAAGGGCGCCTGGCTTTGAATCCACGCTATCCAAACAAAAATAACCCGTTCTCTCGAATTGATATTTCTTAGAATGGTCAGCGTCTTTTAAGCTGTTTTCAAGTTTAGCCGTTTTTAATACAGTTAACGAGTTTGGATTTAAATTCACTTTAAAATCCTTACCTTCTGGTACGTTTTCAGGATCTGGGCGATTAAATAACCGACCATACAAACGAATCTCTGCATCCACACTGTGCCTTGCTGACACCCAATGAATAATGCCTTTGATTTTTTTACCTTCTGCTGTTGGTTTGCCATGCAAAGTAACGGGATCATAAGTACATTTTAATTCCACCACCTTACCCGCAGAATCTTTAATGACTTCTTCGCAACGAACGACGTACGCATTTCTTAAACGCACTTGTTGTCCTGGGGCCATTCGGAAAAAATCTGAACTTGGATTTTCCATAAAATCATTACGATCAATATATACTTCGTTACAAAAATAGAGCGTACGTTTTCCGTAGGCTTCGTTTTTAGGATGGTTGGACACCGATAACTCTTCAGTTTTTCCAGCATCATAATTTGTGATTGTGACTTTGATAGGATCTAAAACCACCATCGCACGGTAAGCGATGCGATCTAAATCTTCCTTCACACAATCCTCAAGGATTTCCACGTCGATCAAACTCTCAGCTTTAGCTACACCAATCCGTTTCGCAAAATTTCTGATCGCTTCCGCTGTGTAACCACGACGACGAATTCCTGAAATTGTTGGCATACGGGGATCATCCCATCCGCTGACTAATTTTTCTTTCACTAATTGTAAAAGCTTACGTTTACTCATTACAAGATAGGTCATGTTCAATCGTGCAAACTCATACTGACGCGGCTTTGCCGGCACAGGGACATTGTCGATGCACCAATCATAGAACGGACGATGATCTTGGAATTCCAGTGTGCAAATAGAATGCGTGATTTTCTCAATGGCATCACTTAGTGGATGAGCATAGTCGTACATGGGATAAATGTTCCACTTGTTACCTGTATTATGATGGTGAACTTTTTTAATTCGGTATAACAAAGGATCGCGCAAATTCATATTAGGCGATTGCATATCGATTTTGGCACGTAGAGTATGAGTACCATCCGCGAACTCACCATTTTTCATTTTTTCGAATAGTTCTAAATTTTCCGCGACTGTGCGATTACGAAATGGCGAATCTTTTCCAGGGCGATTAAAATCACCACGTGTTTCTTTTACTTGTTCTTCCGTTTGGCTATCCACATACGCTTTGTTTTCTTTGATAAGGTAAACGGCCCAGTCGTACAATTGCTGGAAATAATCCGAGGCATAGAATAAATTATCGTTCCAATCAAAACCCAGCCATTTAACATCGGCTTTGATAGATTCTACGTATTCGACATCTTCTGTTACAGGATTTGTATCATCGAAACGTAAATGGCAACGACCGTTGTAATCGTTGGCTAAACCAAAATTTAAACAAATCGATTTGGCGTGACCAATATGCAAATACCCATTCGGTTCGGGCGGAAAACGCGTAACGACCTGACCACCATGCGTGTTGTTTTTGATATCTTTTTCTACGATTTGTTTTAAAAAATTTTGTGCTTCTGTCTTTTGTTCCATATAAATCCTACTAAGTGCTTAACAAGTTTAACTTTTTATGTAATTAAACTCAAACTAAATGATTCAAACTCTATTTCAACATGACGACTTTGCTATTGTGAACAAACCCGCTGGTCTGAGCGTCCACAATGATTCGGATTCTTTGATCCATCAGCTTGGTAAAGGATGGCATCTTGTAAACCGTATCGATCGTGAAACTAGCGGCTTGGTCGTCGTGACACAGAAATCAGATCTTCAGAATCAGATCCAGCTCGCATTAACTCAAGGTAAAAAGTTTTATTCTGCCGTATTGAGGGGAAATATGCCACGCCAGTCCGAAGGACTGCTCAGTGACTCGACGTCTGGACTATGGAACGAATGGACCTACCCGATTTCTGATCAAGGCGAGGGGCGTGAAACACCGCAAGGCAAACCAGAAGACCAAAAGGAGTCAAAAACTCTTTATACCGTGATTCAGTCCAATCCCTATTTTTCGGCCGTGCACTGTCAGCTGGTAACAGGTCGACAGCATCAAATCCGCAAACATAGTCGACTTGCTGGCCGCCCCATAGTGGGCGATCCACGTTATGGTAATGCTAAGGATAACGAAAGAATTGCAAAGATGTATGGTTTTCATCGAATGGCTTTGCATTCATGGAAACTAGATTTTACTTGGCAAGGCGATCACATCACGTGTGAGTCACCCGTTCCAGATTCATTCAGCCAGCTTTTCGCAACTAACCCTTAAAGAGGATTCTTCGGAGTCTCTGACCCTAATGCCGGTTTCGTAGAATCTGAATTGATTTCCATTTTAGTGTATTCCACTTTTGTGCGTTTATTATTTAGATGATTTTCTGACGTAATCACGTGCGCGCGCCAAACTTTGTCTTTTATTTTTTTATATTCTAGATACTCGATAGTCGAAATTTTTTTATTGCCGTTATAGTAGTCCACTTTCACTGGATAAAAATTCTTTTTATCGTAGTACACTAAAAAGTGACTTAAGCTGTTGTTCTGCGTTTTCACAGCGGTGTAGGTGATATGATAAGCTTTGCTCATTCCGAATGGAGTGGGAATATCAGAATTGAAAAATGAATACGCTAAAACCTCGGCGCTTAAACCCATCTTTTGAAATTCGCTAACATCCACTGTTTTTGAGCCAGCTAGGTCCTGTATGCTAAGTGAGGCCGGGTTCAAATCACTGACTGTATACCTATAAGATTGAACTTTATCTGAACCTGATTGAGTGACTTTAATCTCTGCGACTTCGGTCTTGGCTCGAAGAGCATTCAGGACTTTGGATCTAAGTTCCGCGTTTGTTTGTGCTTTTGCTTCGGAAAACATGAGATTAAGAAGAAAAAGTATTTTTTTGATTAACATGGTCGGTCCCTTAGTGATTCTCTTAGGACCTTTGTCGGCCAGTTTTTGGTCCGGCTTAAGGGGAAAATACAGAGATTTTTACTGGACCATAGGCCTATCATGTCGCATCTTTCGACACTCGTGAAATTTGTCGGTGGCAAAAATTTAGACATCGCGAAGAAACGTTATCTATGAAATAAACATTGGTTTTGAACCCTACTCCAAGGAGTCCTATGCGCTCGCATCACCTAGCCGCATTCGCTACGCTTTTTTTCTCGGCATTTAGTTTTGCCCAAATAAATTATAATGCTCAATCACACACTTTATCTATTGATGCCTCCGGAAGAAATGGATCTGATGGCAGTAGTGGATCATCGTCCTACTATTCACGCGGCAATTCGGGACAAGATGGTGACAATGGCGCCGATGGTGGCAATGTCATTTTAAGTTTACAATACTCAAACGCTACAAAAACCAAAGTTGACGTAGCTGTCCAGATCCCAAATCAAGGCGTCGTTTTTAAAAACGAATACAGTTTAAGCGAACTAAAGAATATCACCATTGATGCGCAAGGTGGTAACGGTGGTGATGGGGGCGACGGTGGACGCGGCAGTGACGGTCGTGATGGATCTGATGGCTGGGCGGGGTGCCCTCCATCGACAGGTTCAAACGGTCAAGATGGCGATGACGGCGGAAGCGGTGGTCATGGAGGTGATGCGGGTCGTGGTGGTCAAATTCAAATTTTCGTTCCCGAAAACCAATCTGAATTATTGATGTTAGTTAAATCTATAGACAACTCGGCTGGGCGCCCTGGTGATGGCGGCAGCGGTGGCCGTGGCGGTGATGGTGGCGACGGCGGTGATGGCGGCAGAAACACATGTGAAGAAGGTGGATCTTCTGCGTGGGACGGCAATGATGGATCTGATGGTCGCACGGGCAGTAGTGGTTCTAGCGGTCGCAATGGTCAAGATGGATCACACGCGTTTGTACTATCAGGCACAAGTTATCCAGAGATGTACAACTTGGTTATCCAAGGGGTAGAATACCAAGATGAAAATGCAGATGGCATCATCGAATACGGCGAAAAAATTAATATTTTAAAAATGAAATTGGTGAACACATCATCGATGCCATCACCAAAAGAAATTCAAATCGTTGGATTGAATGGACTAGCACCTGAACTTATGTGGGTAAATTCCCAGTCCTCTTTACCGATTAAATCACTGGCTAAGGGCGAGGTCATCGAAATCCAATTCCCTGCTGGATCAATGCAATTGCAAGCAATGGAAATGAAAGTACTTACTGATACGCCAACTCGTATTCCGCTTGGCTACGAAAAAGCGGCCCTGCTTGGATTCTTTAATCACCTTCCGGGCGCAGCCATTAAGCGCGTTGGAACACTTTCGGTCACTCGTCCAAAAGAAAAAATGTATTGGGCGCAAACACGTACAATAGATATTACAGTGATTAACCAAACCTCGAGTCCAATCGGTAAAGGCAGCCAACGCCCGGTTTGGTTAAAAGCCAAACTAAAATCAAAAGTTGTAACCCCAAAAGATATCAAATTATCTTACGAGAAAATGGACGTAGCTTTTGATAACAATGGTGAAGCACTGATTGAACTCGCACAATTAAACAAAGGCGCCAATGCGATCAAGCTAGATCTTGTTGTCGGCAATCGTTCTGAATTATTTGCCGAAACGGATCTTGAATTTAGCTTAGTAAAATCGGCTCTTTTACCTTCAAACCCAGCCAGCAAACAAGTCGTCGACATTAAATCGACCAGCGTATCTATCGCTAAGGATCTATTGGCGGAGGCGCACTCATTTACTTTACCTGTAAAAGAAAAAATATATTGCACGTTCGGCCCCAAAAATAGTCGCCGCCGTGTAAAACAGATTGTGATTACAAAGCAAGCTAATAGTCCAAATGTGGAATTTAACTTAACGTTGTCGCAGCTTGTATTTTTCAAAAAACAGTTGCCTAAGGTATATCAAGGTCGTCACGACTTATCGTCGTACCTTGAAGACTTACAAGCGAAAAAACTGACAGGTCCAAAATTAGTTGAATTCCTAAATAGATATGTCAAACCAGGCACAGCTACGACGCTAGGAAGTTCACAACCTCAATGGGTTATTAGCAATTGCTTTGAAAAGACTAAAAAGTAAGTTATATCTGAGCGGTGTCTGAAGCCGCTTTTAACTCTATTCGCTTTATCTGTTCTGGCGACGAATATTACGACCTGATAGTTGATGAAATTAATCAAGCTCAGGTCGAAGTCCAAATGGAAAGCTACATTTTTGATTTCGATGCCATCGGTAAACGAATACTGATGGCTTTGGCAGATGCACGCATCCGCCAGGTCAACGTACGCCTGATGGTAGACGGTATTGGCAGCCTGACTTCGATCAATCAAATACGCACCTATTGCGACGCTCAAGGCATCGAATTCCGCGTCTACCGAGCCTTACCCTATATTGGCTCTATCTTAAAACACTTCACTCGATTTCTAAAAGTCACAAATCGCCGTAATCATCGCAAGATTGTTGTCATCGACAAGAAAACAGCGTTTGTGGCCAGCTATAATGTATCCAAGGTTCATTCAGAAAAGGAAAGTGGATCTGCTGCCTGGAAGGATCTAGCCGTATTAGTCAAAGGCCCCGAGGTCGCAAAGATTTCCTCATTAGCCAATGCCTATTGGTTGCGCTTTCCATTTTCAATGATGAGGCAACATAAACGCGTAGTTTTCGAACGCGTGCGATCAACTCATTCGATGGCGTCACGTCGACTAGCAAAACGCCAGTTAATTGACCGGATGAAAACGTCAACCCAACACGTTCGTATTCTAACCCCTTACTTTGTACCTTCGAAAAAAGTCATTCGTGCTCTTGTTACTTCGGCAAAAAATCACGGCGTAGTGGAAATTATTGTTCCGAATCGAAGTGATTTTATTATCGTCGATTTAGCAGGCCGATATGTCCTTAGAAAATTACTTAAATACAATATTCAAGTTTATCAATATCAACCTAGCTTTATGCATGCCAAGGCCATTATCGTCGATGAGTGGGCGACAATGGGCAGTCATAATTTAAATCATCGCAGTCTAGTGCATGATTTAGAAATGGATATTATTTTAGAAGGCCGCACCGAATTGCAACCCCTTGAAAATTATTGGGAACACCTGCGATCACAATCTCGTCTTGTTTCCAAGTCAGAAATTGATCAGGATTCGTTCTTGATTCGGCAGTTGTGCCGTTTCTCTTTTTGGTTTAAAAATTGGTTATGAAATATAAGTTTATTACTTTTAACATTCATAAAGCACGTTCGACCTTTTTACTGAACAACACGCTGATAAAAATCAAAGAAGCCACTCATTCGCTACCCGTTGATTTCATGTTTATTCAGGAACTAGTCGGCGAAGGTGCTGATTTTATACCTAAGGAATATAACGACAAAGTTTCTTCGCAAATGGAAATCCTGGCTGATTCAATTTGGACAGATCATTGTTATGGCAAAAACGCGGTCTTTAAAGATCGCCATCATGGCAACGCTATCCTGAGCCGCTTTCCCATCGGGAAATGGGAAAATGAAAATATCTCTACCAATAAATGGGAACAACGCGGCCTACTTCATTGTGAAGTTCCGTTAGACAATGGTCAGATTCTACATCTATTCAACGTTCATTTAAATTTGCTGCACGATGAACGCGTGAAACAAGTCGAGCGAGTGATCGCACGCTATTCAAAGCTAATCCCACCGGACGCACCATTTATTTTAGCTGGCGATTTTAACGATTGGGGAAAAGAACTCTCTCATTACCTGGAATCAAAACTGAATTTGTTTGAATGTCACAAACAGCTTAAAAACAAATATGCCAAGACTTTCCCTAGCTTCTTCCCAATGTTGAGTTTAGATCGCATTTACGCCCGAAATATTAAACCCGTTCATGTCGAAACATTATCTTCAACGCCATGGAATTTACTTTCTGACCATCTACCAATGTACCTTGAATTTGAGCTTTAGATATTAATCTGCAATAGACGCAGCTCTTCGATTCTGGATTTCGTAATTGATATTAAACAGTCCTTAATTAATTGAGCACGCGTATCTTCGTCAGAAACGTGAATAGATTCTAAATCACAATAAGAAGTGCGATAGCTTTCCCACGACTTGGCATACTTATTTATTTTCGCCTTTAGATTTTTGGCGCGCGCAGGATCTTTTTTTGCGTATTTAAATTCGATACGGCTATAAATTCGGGTCATCACAAAATCTTTCAAATCTTCAAATTCTTTTATATCGTCATCCATGCACAAAATCATGGAAACGGTTTCCATTTTGGCTGTGCATTGCGGTAGCTGAGCCGTCTTAGCCTGAACCTGACTAAGTATTAAGAAAAGAAGTCCAAAAATAGTTAAACGCATTAGTTAACCCCGGCTGGTTTATAACGGAATTGTTCCATATCGACGTCACTCGGTGCTTCATCATGTGCGTGAGGAAGATCACCTTTTAACATCACTTTTTCTACTGTCTTAGAAATATCAGGAACTATGAATGCCTTTTCACCAAAGCTGACTTTTTTCATCAACGATAGATCTACTTTTAAACGTTCGCGAGGAATTTCAGAAATGCCTCTTTTATCAAATAAACCCTGATTCAACTTATTAAACACGCTGTAACCGTGAATTCTATTTTGTTCGTCTAACCATTCAGCCATTTGACCATGGGTGATACATTTTACTTCGGGCAATATACAAACATCGCGAACAAAACGTTGCAATGCTTTCCAATAAATACCTTTGTTCCATAACGAAAAGTGGTGACCAATGCTTAAAGGCATACGGTTGCCGTAGTAATCTTTTAAGAAGGCTTGAATATAGGAATAGTATGTTTGCTTTTCGTAATAAGCTAAAAGTTTGTCATCAATAGTTTTACATTCACCCGCATTGCTTGGATTGAAAACGCCGCCACACTGGCCGTAAAGTACGTTGTAGTCCATTGCCACCGTTTCACGTGTCGTTCCCGCTAAACCGATTCGCGATAAACCAATATTCCATAAATCGGGAGTGTGTTTATTTGGCCATTTGCCTTTTAAAACTTGGCTGGCGTCGTAGGCATATTTAAAATCAGTTAGTACTTTGCCCGTAATAGATACTTGCCCAGCTAACAGGGGTGCCCGGAAGCCTTTGATTCCCGCATTCAGAGTAGATTCCCACTGGTTCGCAAATCGTGTGTTCATTGTGGGATAAAAGCTAAATACTTTTTCAACTAGACGGTGAAATTCAGTAAATTCTTTTGTCCATTCTTCGTATGTCCAATACGAACCATCAAAATGTCCGTTAACATGCGAACCAATTTCCATGGCTGGATTCATTTCTGCTAAACCGTGCCAAACAGATTCTGTACGGCGCTGGATATCACCCAAATCGTCTTCGGCAAAACCGATGTCAGATGCGCCAGCTTTACGTTTTGGAGGCTGATAATTAAGCCTATCTTTCTTCCGCAAGAAATAGACTCCGCTGATGAAATAAGTAAACTGACCTTTAACATCTTGGCTTAACTTAAAAGTTTCTTTCCAGAAGTTATGGCTTTTAGATCCATCAAATGAAATCAAAACAAATTGTGGTGGCCTATCTAAGGCTTGTGAAAAACCAACGACCGACATTAACAACATAGAAATAAATAACTTAAGCTTCATGATCCCAGCCTTTTACTTTTTGGTGCTTTCTTGAATAAATAGAACCATTTTTCATTACTTCCTCACGTAGAGATTTTCTAATCAGAGGTGGACTATCAAACCACGTGCTTTCTTCATTGGGCAAGATCGTGATCACGGTTAAATCCTCCTTTTTAATTTCTTCAACTAATGCATCAAGCGCAACTAAAGTTGTTTTGCGTCCGGTAGATAATGCAACTATGCCGCGGTATCTTTCGCGTTTCAAACTATCGCGGATACTTTGCGCGGGATCTTCTGCGAAATATTCAATATTCCAGTAAAAAGCAAACGCTCCACTTTCCTTGATTAGTTCACGTGCGGCGACACCGCCTTGACGAGGAGCCAATCGAACAAATGGGTAAACCAAACCGTTACTGGCGTATACAGCTTCATGGCCAATTTGTATTTCGGCCTGGATAGATGTTTCATTGGTCCATTTAGATCTATCTGTCGGGGCCGCTAAACCTTGCGATCCAAGAATATGACCGGCCAAAATAATGTCACGGACCAGTTCTGAATTGGCTGCGGCATCATCGCCCGTTACAAAAAAATGAGCTTTGAGTTTTTCGTCACCTAGCTTTTTAAGAATCTGTGGCAGTAGGACTGGGTCTAATTTTCCAGCAAATGTGATCACGACTTCCCGTGAAAACAAGCGATCATCAAAAATCAAATGGCTATCACGCACTTTTAGTCGTCGAACGTCAGTGTTAATAGCAAGTGCCGGTAAGGCAAACAGCAAATAGAATAGTAAACCGGTTTTCATAATACCCCGGGTTTATAATCTATTTAATGGCTGAATAAAATATTAATTATACCAACTGTACGGAGTTCAAGCCTGTCAAATCTTTCGACACCAAAGGCGCTGCCGGAAGGGCTTCTAATAGCGATAAGCTAAGTTTCGATCTATCTGGTCTTGAGCCCTAAAATCACGCGGGGGGACTCCTGTGATACGCTTAAATACTTTAGAAAAACTAAAAGGGTCGCTATATCCAACGGCTTCCGCGATCGATTCAATATTATCGTTGGTCGTCGAGAGTAACGCCCGCGCTTTTTGCATACGTAAAACCGTTAAATAATGTAAAGGTGTATCACCCAGGTGTTTTTTGAATTTTTGTGCTAAACCCGCACGGGACAAACCAACAGCTTTTGCCAATTCTTCCAACGTCCAATCTTTTTCAACCTGAGCATGCAGCAATTCGATCGCTTTTTTCACGGCATCATTTTGAACAGCATGACTCCATGTTTTCGGCTTGTTGCTTTTAGCTTGGACGATCTTGCGGACTATAAATGAAAACACGATATCTAATAAATTTTGAATCACCATTTCTGAGCCCATTTGTGGTTCAGCGGCTTCCCGGGATAACAGACCCAAAGCCACCTGGATTTGACCAAAACTTTCGATCTCTTCATTTCTAAGTAAAAAAACATCCGGTAGTTCTTTAAAGAATGGATGCAAAGGATCGTTCCACAATTGATAGGCACCGCTAATCAGCGTTGCTTTCGGAGTGATATTTTTTTTGGGTATTTTAATTTCGTTAATATGATCGATACTAAGTGCTGACTTAAAATCTTTTTCTTTCAGTTTAGGTTCAGAACTTAAGTAGTGATTAAACCCACGGGCCATCACTGCGATATCACCGCGCTTTAAACGCACGGGTTCTTTTTCATTATTTATATATAGGTACGCTTCACCTTGAGTCACAACATGAAATCCAATACTGCGGTTGCAGGGAAACTGTAACGTGATCGGCTCATATATAGACCTTTGATTTAGAATCTTACGTTTCAAATCAGCCTGTTTAAATATATCGTCTAAAATATCCATATATTTATACTCCTGAACATGTTTTTTGTACTTATACCCATTAAAAGTATAATTCATATCCGCTATATTAGCAATATACCAACTGCATAAATTGCAAAGGAGCTTTCAAATGAGTCAAACATTAATTATCGGATCTAGCGGCACGGTCGGCACGGAATTAGCCAAAATTCTAAAATCCAAAGGCCAAAACATCGTCCTTGCCACAAGTAAAAAAGAACTTAAACCCGGACAAGTTCATTTGAATCTAGTGAACCACGAAGGCCTTGAAAAAGCGTTCGAAAACATAGATCGCCTATTCCTATTGTCACCTCCAGGATTCACAAACCAAGATCAGCTGTTAAATCCCGTCATTGAAATGGCTAAAAAGAAAAAGGTAAAAAAAGTCGTCCTAATGACAGCCATGGGAGTTAACGCCAACGACGCAGCTCCATTAAGACAAGTTGAAATCCACTTAGAAAAATCGGGATTAAACTACAATATCATTCGCCCAAATTGGTTCATGCAAAACTTCAATACATTTTGGATTCACGGAATCAATAGCGACGGCAAAATCTATTTACCCGTAGCCAAAGCCAAAGGCAGCTTCATTGACGCCCGTGACATCGCCGCAGTAGCCGGCGAACTATTGCTGTCAGATAAATTCAACAACAAAGATTTCGACCTAACAGGCACAGACGTCATCAACCACGACCAAGTAGCAGACATCCTAAGCACTGTAACCGGAAGAAAAATAACCTACCAAGACATCGAACCAGCCGTAATGCTAAAATCACTACTAGGCGCCGGCCTACCAAACGACTACGCCAATTTTATGTTAGTAATTTTAGACTTCTTCAAACAAGGATACTCCGAACGCACAACCGACGCGATCGAAAAAATCACCGGCAAAAAACCAATTTCATTCAAGAAATACGCAGAGGATTATAAATCGTCTTGGACTAAGTAGGGATTTTCCGGGCAACCGGGCCCCCTGGCTCCCCGGGGCTAAAACCGGCTGCAGCTGGGCGCCGCCGGTGTGGGTATTTTTTGTAATTGCCTTGATCTCTTTTTCTTAAGCGTCAATTCAAGCTCGGTCTTCCATTGAAGAGAGTATTTAAAAAAGACATGAAAAAAACGAGTTCCGCAGACAGGCGTTCAGCGCCGGCGAGGACTGCCGAGGCTTTTTTTATGTTTTTTTTAAATACTCTCTTCAATGGAAGTCCCTCGCGCTACCCACTAACCA
>TARA_B110001454_G_scaffold215394_1_pt1 | contig 70841 bp, 75 predicted proteins | sample TARA_B110001454 | Tara Oceans TARA_B110001454 (sample SAMEA4397004) | marine metagenome | biome: Polar Biome; feature: [MES] marine water layer (ENVO:01000295) within the mesopelagic zone...; material: water (ENVO:00002006), including particulate matter (ENVO:01000060) such... | reverse complement strand
GGTGGCCGTACTGTGGGTGCTGGCGTCGTCACTAAGATCATCGGGTAGCTAACAGCTTTTACTAACATAGGAATAAGCGAATGGCGGTTAATGTCGACAATCAGAAGATACGTATACGCTTAAAAGCATTCGATCATAAAATGATCGATCGTTCTGCTAGTGAGATTGTTGATACGGCCCGTCGTACAGGCGCAATAGTTCGGGGCCCGATTCCATTGCCAACACGAATAGAACGTTACAACCTGCTCCGCTCACCGCACAAGTACAAGACATCTCGAGACCAACTTGAAATCCGTGTGCACAAAAGGATTTTAGACATTATCGAACCTACAGAAAAGACCGTTGATGCGTTGATGAAACTCGATCTTGCTGCTGGTGTAGATGTCGAAATCAAGCTGAGTTAGGCGTCACGGAATATCACGGAGTAATTGAAATGTCACTGGGTCTAATTGGTCAGAAAGTCGGAATGACCAGAATCTTTGACGAAACCGGTGTGTCTACGCCGGTTACGGTCATTGAGGTCGAGCCTAATCATGTGACTCAGGTCAAGACTGACGATACGGACGGATATAACGCGTTGCAAGTTACGGTAGGAAGCAGACGGCCAAACCGGGTGACAAGCCCGCTGAAAGGGCATTTTGCGAAGGCGGGTACTGCGCCCGGTCGTGGTCTATGGGAGTTCCGTGTAGAGGTCGAAATTGCAAGTCAGTATGAAGCGGGTGCAGAAATCCCGATCGAGTTATTTGAAACGGGGCAGAAAGTCGACGTGTCTGGTATTTCAATCGGACGTGGTTTCTCCGGTGTCATGCGTCGCCATGGCTTCAAGGGTGGTCGAGCAACCCACGGTAACTCGAAAGCACATCGAAAACCTGGATCAATCGGCCAGAACCAGTTTCCAGGGCGTGTTTTCAAAGGAAAGAAGATGGCTGGGCACATGGGCAATAAGGCCCGGACACAGCAGAACCTAGAAGTGGTGCGCATCGATGTCGAGCGCAATCTCATTTTGATTCGTGGCTCAATTCCGGGACCACGAGGATTTGATGTTGTCATACGGCCTTCGGTCAAAGGACCGACGGCTCAAGCAACTGAAAACTAAAGGACACTAGGTAGTGGAACTTTCTGTGGTCAAGTTAGATGGTACGACAGGTCAGCAACTTGCTGTCTCTGAAGATGTCTTTGCTACCGCTTTCCGCGAACCCCTGGTCCACCAGGTCGTCGTGGCTTATATGTCGGGTACACGATCAGGTACCAGTTCACAGAAAAATAGATCCGCCGTCAGCGGTGGCGGTTCGAAACCCTGGCGGCAGAAAGGTACTGGCCGTGCGCGGGCCGGAACAATTCGAAGCCCGATCTGGCGTGGAGGGGGCCGGGCATTTCCAGCAACAGCCAGAAGTTATAGTCAGAAAGTTAACCGTAAGATGTATCGGGCTGCGCTTAGATCAATACTGTCGGAACTGATTCGTCAGGAACGCCTACGGGTTTGCGATGAAATTCAGGTTTCTCAACCGAAAACTAAGGTCATGACTGATGTTCTCGCTAAACTCGGGTTAAGCGGTCGTGTGTTGTTGGTTACTGCTGATTACGATCAGAATGTGTCTCTCTCTGCTAGAAATTTACCAGGCGTCGAGGTTGTTGAGGCAGCGCAGGTCAATCCTGTCAGCTTGGTCGGCAACGAGACAGTAGTTTTAACCGCTGATGCTTTACGGAAAGTTGAGGCGTCTTTGCAATGAATGTAGAAAGATTACATCAGGTTTTACGTCGTCCGATTATTTCCGAAAAAAGCACTAATGCTGCTGAGAGCAGTCGGCAGGTTGTGTTTGAGGTATTGACCGATGCCACCAAGAACGAGATCAAAACAGCTGTTGAGGGTCTGTTTGATGTCAGTGTTGAAGGAGTTCAGGTGATCAATGTTCGGGGGAAAGTAAAACGATTTGGGAAAACACCAGGAAAACGGACCAACTGGAAAAAAGCCTATGTACGGTTAGCTGAAGGTGATGACATCGACTTTCTCGGAAGTGGTGCCTGAGTATTCAACGAGGAAATAGGGCAGGAATTATGGCAGTCGTTAAACAGAAACCCACTACGCCGGGTCGACGGGGAATGGTCAGGGTGGTGACACCTGGGTTGCATAAAGGCAGGCCGCAGTCAGGTTTAGTCGAGGCCAAGAAGTCTATCAGTGGACGAAACAACGCAGGCCGGATTACTGTTCGGCACCGAGGTGGAGGACACAAGCGCCACTACCGCATTATTGATTTTAAGAGAACCAAAGACGGCATACCGGCGACGATAGAACGCATAGAATATGATCCGAACCGAAGTGCACATATTGCACTTTTACTCTATAGAGATGGCGAGAGGCGATACATAATCGCACCGCGTGGTCTATCTCAGGGGAACCAGGTTCAGTCTGGTAAAGACAGTCCGATTCAGGCCGGAAATTCACTGCCCCTGAGTGTGATTCCGGTGGGTACAGTGGTCCACTGTGTAGAACTCAAGCCTGGTAAAGGCGCTCAATTGGCTCGGTCTGCAGGTGCGTCGATTCAGTTCCTTGGGCGAGAAGGCAGCTATGCACTAATGAGACTGCGTTCTGGAGAGATGCGACGAGTACATGTTGACTGCCGAGCGACCATCGGCGAAGTAGGTAACGCCGAGAATTCACTGCGCAAGTTGGGCAAAGCCGGAGCAAAACGCTGGCGCGGTATTCGACCTACCGTTCGGGGTGTTGCGATGAACCCGGTTGACCATCCTCACGGCGGGGGAGAAGGAAGAACCTCTGGCGGGCGGCATCCGGTCAGCCCATGGGGTGTGCCAACGAAAGGCTACAGAACACGTAATAACAAGCGGACTGGATCAATGATCATCCGCAGAAGGAAGAAGTAACCATGCCGCGTTCAATTCGAAAAGGTCCGTTTGTGGATCATCATCTCTGGTCCAAAATCATAAAGGCGAACGAAGACAACTCGCGTCGGCCAATCAAAACCTGGTCTCGACGATCAGTCATCATGCCTGAGTTCGTCGGACTTACGATTGCGGTCCACAATGGGCGTCAGCATGTACCACTGCTAATTACTGAGAATATGGTGGGTCATAAGCTTGGCGAATTTGCGTTTACCCGAACGTTCCGCGGTCACGCAGCAGACCGAAAAGCGAAATAGTCAGGAGGACCAACGCAAATGGAAGTCAGAGCTGTCTCTCGCTACATACGGATTTCGCCGCAGAAGTGCCGCCTAGTCGCTGACCAGGTGCGTAGTCTGCCGGTAGGTCAGGCGCTCGAGCTTCTGCAGTTTAGTCCTAAAAAGGCGGCTAGCTCGATTCGCAAGACCTTGGAGTCGGCTATCGCCAATGCAGAGCACAACGAGGGGCTGGACATAGATGAATTACGTGTAAATATCATTACAGTAGATGAGGGGCCTGTGTTAAAACGCTGGCGACCCAGGGCTAAAGGTCGGGCAACACCGGTTATCAAACGAACAAGCCATATCACTGTAGCAGTGAGTGACAACAATGGGGGGGAAGACTGATGGGTCAAAAAATACATCCAAACGGTTTTCGTCTGGGGGTCATACGTGATTGGGACGCAAAATGGTTTGCCAGCCGTCGGCACTACGCAAAGAATCTTGTTGCTGACCAAAAGATTCGGATTTTTCTGCGCAAGCAGTTGGCTAATGCTGCTGTCAGCAAGATAGAACTTGTTCGCGCAGGTGAAAACCTAAATGTTACGATCCATACTGGTCGGCCCGGTATTGTGATCGGGAAAAAGGGCGAGGATATAGAACGTTTGCGGCGCCAGGTGCTGGTCATGAACAACCAAGTCCCAGTGCAGATTGCTGTAGAAGAGATTCGGAAACCAGAGCTCGATGCTCTGCTGGTGGCCGAGAATGTCTGTCAGCAATTGGAAAAACGAATCATGTTTCGCCGAGCCATGAAGCGGGCCGTACAGAATTCTATGCGCTTGGGTGCTAAAGGCGTGAAGATCATGATTGCGGGACGTCTAAACGGTGCCGAGATAGCTCGTACAGAGTGGTACCGAGAAGGCCGTGTCCCGTTACACACCTTGCGTGCAGACGTCGATTATGGCTTTGCCGAAGCCCATACAACTTACGGTGTCATCGGTGTCAAAGCATGGATTTTCAAGGGTGAGATCATGCCGGGCGAGTCTGAAGCCGAATCCACGCAGAGACCCAAGTCCGGGGCAACAGCCTGATTGAGGTGACTACGTAATGCTGCAACCAAAAAGAACAAAGTTCAGGAAACAGCACAAGGGCCGCAATAGGGGTCTCGCTGAGCGTGGCAATCGGGTCAGTTTTGGCGATTTTGGGCTAAAGTCTACTGACCGCGGTCGCTTGACCTCACGTCAGATAGAGGCCGCGCGACGGGCAATTAACCGGTATGTAAAGCGTGGCGGCCGTGTATGGATCAGAGTTTTCCCTGATAAACCAATATCTAAAAAACCATTAGAAGTCCGAATGGGTAAAGGGAAGGGGAATCCTGAGTACTGGGTAGCACTCGTTCAGCCTGGTACCGTGCTTTACGAGATTCAAGGTGTAGACGAAGCGTCGGCAAGGGAGGCGTTCAGGTTGGCAGGAGCGAAGTTGCCAGTACGAACTACTTTTGTAAGTCGGCAGGCGGCGTGATATGGCAGACAAGTCGGTAAAAGAGATGGGGAAAGCTGAACTTGCAACAGAACTTCTTGAGTTGCGTAAAGAGCAGTTCAACCTGCGTATGCAGAACAGTACAGGGCAAATGACCAACTCCTCCAGGTTTAAAGTGATTCGCCGCGAGATAGCACGGATTAAGACACAAATGAATGACATTAATAGAGCGGAAGCATGACAGAGCAGAATACTAGTCCGGCGGTAAAAAGAACACGAACCTTTCAAGGCAGCGTTCTGAGTGCGAAGATGGATAAAACCATTACCGTTTTGGTTGTTCGACAGGTCAAGCATCCGCTGTACAAAAAATATATCCGTCGATCAACGAAAGTGCATGCGCATGATGAGCAGAATGAGTGTCGTGAAGGCGACAAGGTAATGATCGAGGAATGCCGGCCATTGTCTAAGAATAAATCTTGGCGCCTTGTCAAGGTTCTTGATCGGTAAGAGTATTGGGGCAAACTAAATGATTCAGGTTGAAACAATGCTGGATGTGGCAGACAACAGTGGTGCTCGCCGTGTTCAGTGTATTAAGGTGCTCGGCGGTTCTAAAAGACGCTATGCCGGTGTTGGGGATATCATTAAGATCACCATCAAAGAAGCAATTCCAAACAGTCGAGTAAGAAAAGGCGAGCTGTTCAACGCGGTTGTGGTGCGTACGCGGCACGGAGTTCGAAGGCCAGATGGATCGCTGATCAGGTTTGATCATAATGCAGCTGTATTGCTGAACGAACAGAAACAGCCTGTCGGTACGCGAATTTTTGGACCAGTAACCAGAGAGCTAAGATCTGAGCAGTTCATGCGGATCATTTCTCTTGCGCCCGAAGTGTTGTGAGGTGACCGGATGAGTAAGCTCAGAAAGGGTGACGACGTAGTGGTTCTATCGGGCCGTGACAAAGGCAAACGCGGTACTGTGCTCCAGATTATTGAGAATAAGCGGATCCTAGTCGACAACGTAAATGTGATTAAGAAACACGTTAAACCGAATCCAAATCGCGGCGAGACTGGAGGTATCATCGAGAGGGAAGCGCCAATACAGATATCAAACGTAGCCCTATTCAATCCCAACACAAACAAGGCCGACCGAGTTGGCTACAAGGTACTTGAGGACGGTCGCAAGGTCCGAGTGTTTAAATCCGACGGTGAAGTGGCGGATATTTAGACAAGGAAATTAGAAAGATACTCATGACACGACTTGAAAACTACTACCAGGACACATTGGTGCCATCGATGATGGAGAAATTTGGCTACCAGAGCGTTATGCAAGTTCCAAGAATCACAAAGATTACGCTGAATATGGGTGTCGGAGAGGCGTTGGTAAATAAGAACGCGATGGAATCGGCAGTTGCAGACCTATCGGCAATTTCAGGGCAGAAACCGATCGTTACAAAAGCACGCAAATCAGTTGCTAATTTCAAGGTCCGGGAGGGGTGGCCAATCGGTTGTAAGGTCACGCTACGACGCGAAAGAATGTATGAATTTCTGGATCGTCTGATTTCAGTTGCATTTCCAAGGGCCAGAGATTTCCGTGGGCTGTCACCCAGATCTTTTGATGGGCGCGGCAACTATAGCTTGGGGCTCAAGGAACAGATCGTATTCCCCGAAGTGGACTACGACAAAGTCGATGCAATCCGAGGGCTTGATGTCACCATCACCACGTCGGCGCGCACAGATGAAGAAAGTGAAGCTCTGTTGCGGGGATTCAACTTTCCTCTTCGTAAATAAAGGACGACAATCAGATGGCAAAAAAATCAATGGTCGCACGCGATGTAAAGCGTCGCCGGTTGGCTGAACTCCACGATAAACAGAGGATTCAGCTCAAACAACAGACGATAGATGTGAATTCTTCCTACGATGAACGTTGGCAGGCAATGATAGATCTGCAGAAATTACCGCGGGATTCTTCGAAGAGTCGACAAAGAAACCGCTGCGCACTCACTGGCAGACCCAGGGGCTACTTTCGTAGATTTGGTCTAGCAAGATGCGCACTTCGTGAAGTTGTGATGCGCGGTGAAGCGCCTGGTGTTACTAAGGCCAGTTGGTAGATCAGCAAGGGAGCACGTCAAATATGAGTATGTCAGATCCAATAGCCGATATGTTGACACGAATTCGCAATGGACTCGCTCGGAATAAAGTGAGTGTTTCCATGCCGTCATCTGGTGTTAAGAAAGCTATTGCTAAGGTGTTGCAAGAAGAGGGTTTTGTAGATGGGTTTGCGGTCAATGAGGCCGATCGAAAAAAGACCCTGTCGATAACTCTCCGTTACCACGATGGCGAACCAGTTATTGAACAGTTATCCAGGGTCAGTCGCCCAGGTCGACGGATGTATTGCAGTGCCAATGACATGCCGAGATTAAATAGCGGGCTGGGTGTAATTATGATCTCAACTTCTAAAGGGGTCATGTCTGATCGCCAGGCAAGATCGGAAGGTATTGGCGGTGAGGTTATCTGCTCGGTCTGTTAGATCGACAGCAATCAGTCTGAGGTTAATTTCCTATGTCCAGAGTCGCAGCTAACCCGATAAACCTGCCCAAAGGCGTTGAAGTCACACTTAACGACAGTTCAGTAAGTGTTAAGGGCCCGAACGGAGAGTTGGATCTTACGCTATATCCAAATATTGAACTGACCCAAGATGAAGATACGCTTCGCGTGAGTTTCAGCAACGAGAACGACCGGGCGATGGCAGGTACAACGCGGTCGCTAGTCAATAATATGGTAACGGGTGTATCGACTGGATTTGACAAGAAACTTACCATAATAGGCGTCGGTTACCGAGCCCAGGCGGAGGGTGCAACGTTGACATTGAGTTTGGGATTTTCACATCCTGTTGTCTACAAGGTGCCTGCTGGGATCACTGTTGAAACACCGTCTCAAACGGAAGTTCTCGTCAAAGGTGCAGACAAACAGAAGGTGGGTCAGGTCGCAGCAGAAATACGCAGTTTCCGGCCGCCTGAGCCCTATAAAGGCAAAGGCATGAGGTATAGCGACGAACATGTTATCCGCAAACAGGCGAAGAAGATCTAGCATTTGCGGCTGTAGTCAGAGAGTAATCATTATGAGTCAGAAAAAAGTAGCCAGGCTAAGGCGCGCCTCCAGGACACGTTATCGTATACGTCGCCAGGGCGCTCTAAGGCTTTGTGTGTTCAAGTCGCCGAGACATTTTTATGCCCAGATTATTGATCAGGATGTCGGGCAGGTTGTGGTCAGTGCTTCGACGATTGAACCTGCCTTTAAGAAGGAGCTTGCGAGCGGTGGAAATATCGACGCTGCCGTAAAATTGGGTGCACGTTTAGCAGATAAAGCGCGGGAAGCAGGTGTTATAGAAGTGGCTTTTGATCGTTCCGGATACAAATATCACGGTAGGATTAAAGCTATGGCAGATGCTGCTCGAGAGGGCGGACTAAAGTTTTAGCATAATTGTTAGCGGATTAATCATGGCAAGAAATCAAAATCAGATGGTGAATGAAGGCGAAGGATTTACCGAACAGCTAATTAACGTTCGACGGGTCTCCAAGGTCGTTAAGGGTGGTCGGATATTCGGTTTTTCGGCACTGACCGTAGTAGGAGATGGAAATGGTCGAGTTGGTATGGGGCGTGGCAAAGCCCGCGAAGTGCCTGTTGCCGTGCAAAAAGCAATGGAAGATGCGCGGCGAAATATGAGCAAGGTGAGCTTGAAGGGAGACACGCTCCACTACGCCGTAGTAGGACGTCATGGCGCTGCAAGAGTCGTAATGCGACCGGCGTCGGAGGGTACCGGTATTATTGCCGGAGGCACCATGCGTGCAATATTTGAGGCGGCTGGTATAAAGAACGTGCTAGCAAAAGTAATCGGTACAACCAATCCAGTGAATGTCAGTCGAGCGACACTTGATGGGTTACGCCGCATTCGAAGCCCTCAAAAAACCGCCACTATGCGCGGTAAGACTATCGAACAGATCACTGGATAGGGATATTTGAGATGTCAGGTCAACGACTTAAGGTAACGCTGGTTCGTAGCAAACAGGGCCGTGGACGAATACAGCTCGCCTGCGTCAATGGGTTGGGGCTGCGACGAGTGAATCATAGTGTCGAGCTGACAGATAGCGCCGCTATCAGAGGCATGATCAACAAGGTCAGCCATCTGGTCAAGGTCGAGGAGGTCGTAAATGAGGCTTAACGAATTAAGTCCTGAAGTGGGATCACGTTCCCAGCGGAAGCGTGTTGGCCGAGGGCCAGGCTCCGGTTTAGGTAGAACAGCCGGCCGTGGGTTCAATGGTCAGAAGTCACGTTCTGGAGGTTCCCTACCCCCTGGTTTTGAAGGTGGCCAGATGCCCCTTCAGCGTCGTGTACCGAAACGAGGTTTCAGGTCACTTTCGCGTAAACGAGTTGCCGAGGTGCGACTTCACGAACTGATGCGCATCGAAAGTGGAGAGATAGATCTGGCTTCCTTAAAGGCAGCTGGCGTAATCAATCATAATGCTATTCGCGCCAAAGTGATTGCATCGGGCACAATCGATAAAGCGGTCGTCTTGAGAGGTGTCAGTACAACTGCGGGCGCTCGGATTGCAATTGAAAAGGCCGGAGGCCGGGTCGAAGCTTAACGATTATGGCTAGTTCTTCCCTAGCAGGTCTTGGAAAAATGACCGAACTGCGCCAGCGAATTCTGTTCGTACTGGGGTCGTTGGTGGTTTTCCGTATTGGGACCCATATTCCTATACCAGGTGTAGACCCTGCAGCTGTTGCTGCCATGTTCGAGCAGACCCGAGGTTCAATCGTCGATATATTCAACATGTTCAGTGGTGGGGCGCTGAAGCGGTTGTCAATATTAGCGCTTGGTGTAATGCCCTACATATCCGCCTCGATCATCATTCAGATGATGAGCTCCATAATTCCACAGCTTGAGCAGCTAAAAAAAGAGGGTGAGTCCGGAAGACGAAAGATCACACAGTACACACGTTACGGTACCGTTGCTCTGGCAACCTTTCAGGCGTTAGGCATAGCGATTGCCATAGAAGGTCAACAGGCTGGGGGTGGTCCCGTGGTCCTGATACCTGGAATCGGATTCAAAATCACCACTGTAGCGACGCTCGTGACTGGAACGATGTTTCTGGTTTGGCTCGGTGAGCAAATTTCAGAGCGAGGGATTGGTAACGGCATATCGCTGATCATCTTCGGTAGCATTGTGGCGGGTCTTCCATCGGCTGTTGCAGGTACCCTTGAACTTGCACGGACCGGTACGTTTTCCCCCATTGGAGTGCTGGCTTTGTTCATCGGCGCGATCGCAATCACGGCTGTTGTCGTATTTGTTGAAAAAGGTCAGCGCCGAATAACAGTTAACTATGCAAAACGACAACAGGGACGTCGAATGCTTGCGGGACAGACCAGTCATCTGCCCCTAAAACTGAATATGGCCGGTGTAATCCCGCCAATATTTGCTTCCAGTATCATACTGTTTCCCGCCAGCCTGGGTAGTTGGTTCGGTCAGGCTGAAGGAATGGGCTGGTTGCGTGATATCTCAACTACTTTGGCACCAGGGCAGCCGATATACGCACTGGTTTATGCCGGAATGATTGTTTTCTTCTGCTTTTTCTATACAGCGTTGGTGTTTAATCCAAATGAGATTGCTGACAACCTAAAGAAATCTGGTGCTTTTGTGCCTGGCATTAGACCCGGAATACAGACAGCTGTTTATATAGACAAAGTAGTATCGCGTTTAACCCTGGCTGGCGCGGCATACCTGACAGTTGTCTGTCTTATACCTGAGTTTCTAATCGTAAAATGGGGAGTCCCATTCTATTTTGGGGGAACTTCCCTTCTGATAATCGTTGTGGTGATGATGGACATGATGTCACAGATTCAGTCGTATTTGATGTCTCGACAGTATGACAGCCTGATGAAGAAATCGTCGATCGTCGGCGGTATGGGCATGACACGTTAAGCACTACGGAGATCGATCATGAAAGTTAGGGCGTCAGTTAAGAAGATGTGTAGGAACTGTAAAATTGTTCGCCGTAACGGCACGGTTCGAGTGATCTGTGTCAACCCACGTCACAAGCAACGCCAAGGCTAGTAGACAGGGTGGAGCGAGAAAGGAAATCAGTATAATTTAGGTTGGTAAATGGCTGTATTAACATCAATATCAGGAAACAATAGTGGCTCGAATATCAGGAATTAACCTGCCGCCGAATAAACATATTGAGATCGCGTTGACCTCGATATACGGTATTGGCAAGATACGCGCCCAGCAGATCTGTGACGGTGCTGGCGTGGTTAGAACGACCAAAGTCCGGGAACTGTCTGACCAGGACGCAGAAAGTTTGCGCGCCCAGGTCAATGAATATGTGGTTGAAGGCGACCTTAGGCGAGAGGTCTCAATGAGTATCAAGAGACTGATGGATCTTGGCTGCTACAGAGGTATGCGCCACCGTCGCGGCTTACCGGTTCGTGGACAACGAAGTTCTACTAATGCCCGCACGCGTAAGGGCCCCAAGAGACCTATAAGGAAGTAAAAAGAGGAATATCTAATGGCCAAGTCGACAGGCAAGAAGAGAACAAAGGCGAAGGTGCGTAAGAATGTTGTTGAGGGGATCGCACACATCCACGCCACGTTTAATAATACGATAATTATGATTACAGACCGCCATGGAAACGCTATATCGTGGGCGACCGCAGGCGGTGCAGGATTTCGCGGGAGTCGCAAAAGCACGCCATTTGCGGCTCAGGTTGCGGCTGAATCTGCCGGCAAAGCAGCGCAAGAAGCTGGTATGAAACATCTCGATATCAAGATCAAAGGACCGGGCCCAGGACGCGATTCATCAGTGCGTGCACTTAATGGACTCGGTTTTGAAATTAGTTCAATTAGTGACGTAACTCCGATACCTCACAATGGATGTCGACCGCCCAAAAGGCGTCGCGTATAGAAAGGGTAATCAGCAATGGCAAGATACAGAGGACCGACATGTAAGCTCGCAAGACGGGAAGGGACAGATCTTTTCCTGAAGAGTCCTGTGAGGCCGATTGAAACCAAATGTAAGTTTGACAGACCCCCAGGTTTTAAATCAGGTGGTAGAAGACCACGAATCACAGTCTATGGCACACAGCTGCGAGAAAAACAGAAGCTTCGAAGCATGTACGGATTGATGGAAAAGCAGTTCCACAATTACTATGTGGAGGCCGCTAGGCAAAAAGGTTCTAGCGGCGAAAATTTGCTGACGTTACTTGAGTGTCGGCTGGACAACGTGGTCTATCGCATGGGGTTTGGTATTACACGTGCAGAGGCGCGACAGCTTGTGGGCCACAACGCTATTCTTGTCAATGGGCGGCGGGTCAATATACCCTCCTACCAGGTGAAAGCCGGTGACGAAATCGAAGTTCGCGAAAAAAGTAAAGGCCAGCTAAGAATCAAAGCGGCACTGGAAATTGCAGAACAGCTGGGGTTCGTTAACTGGGTCGAAGTTGACTCTAAGACAGCTAAAGGAACTTTCAAAGCGACTCCTGACCGCGCTGACCTTTCCCAAAATATCAATGAGTCGTTGGTGGTAGCACTTTATTCGAAGTAAAAAAATCGGTCGCTGTGTGTTCTGTCCTGATGGTTGGACATAACACGCGGTGAAGTTAGGGTAAGTAAACAAGTAAATGATCTGAGGAATTTATCTGATGCAGGAAGCCTATCGCGAATTTTTGAAGCCTAACGTCATCAGTGTTGACAATGTAGATTTAACTCGCGCCCGAGTGACGCTCGAGCCGCTGGAACGCGGTTTTGGTTACACACTTGGTAATGCGTTGCGTCGAATATTATTGTCATCAATGAGTGGAGCCGCGGTCACAGAAGTCCGCATTCAAAACGTGTTGCACGAGTACTCATCTATTCCAGGAGTGCAGGAAGACGTCATTGAGGTTCTCCTTAATCTAAAGAACCTGGCTGTCCGAATGCACAACCGGACCGAGACTGTTCTACGGGTATCTAAAAAAGGTTCCGGCACGATGACCGCCGGCGATATCCAACTCGACCACGATGTTGAGGTAGTTAATCCCAATCATGTGATCGCAAATCTCTCAGAAGAAGGTGAGCTGAGTATGGAGATCACGGTAACAACGGGCAGAGGTTACGAGGTTGTTGATATCAGCAACACTTCCGAGGAAACGAGGGAAGTCGGGGTGCTGAAACTGGATGCATCATACAGTCCGATCCGTCGTGTGTCTTACAGCGTGGAGAACGCGCGTGTGGAACAACGCACAGATTTGGACAAGCTAGTTATCGATATCGAAACAAACGGTACCATCGAGCCTGAAGACGCGGTGCGCCGAGCAGCGACTATACTGCACGAACAGATTTCTGTGTTTGTCCAACTCGAAGAAACTGCTCGAACTGCAGGAGATATCGCCGAAGAAAAGATTGATCCATTGCTGTTACGACCTGTTGATGATCTGGAGTTAACAGTACGTTCGGCTAATTGCTTAAAAGCTGAAAATATCTACTACATAGGTGACCTGATTCAGCGTACGGAGGTTGAACTTCTTAAAACCCCGAACTTGGGCAAAAAGTCACTCACTGAGATAAAGGATGTTTTAGCCAGTCGAGGTCTGTCTCTTGGTGTGAGAATGGAGAATTGGCCACCTCCATCGATGCGAAGAGAAAGCCGAGAAGAGTTGCACTGACTTTTACGGAGAACAACGAGATGCGTCATCAGAAATCCGGCCGCATACTGGGTCGAAATTCAAGTCATCGCAAAGCTATGTTTCGTAATATGGCGGCGTCACTATTTCGATACGAACAGATTAGAACAACAGTACCTAAAGCAAAAGAACTCAGGCGCGTGGCTGAGCCACTGATTACACTTGCAAAAACATCTAATCTGGCAAACCGACGACTGGCCTTGTCTAGACTCGGCGATCGCGATGCCGTGACAAAACTGTTTGATGATTTGGGACCACGCTTTAAAGATAGAGCTGGAGGGTATACGCGTATTCTAAGATGTGGATTGCGAGCGGGTGACAGTGCACCTATGGCGTATGTCCAATTACTCGACAAGCCCGACGAGGTTACTCCCGGCGATAACTGACCCCATTTGTAATAGCGTATTAAACGATTAAACCCCGCTCCAGCGGGGTTTAATCGTCTGGGATGAGGATCGGCTAAATTATTCAGGCAAAGTGCCGACCTACTGAGTCGGCAGATTCCACATATCTATTTATTACCTGCGTTATTATTACGCGGTAGAAATTACTGGATCGGAAACGAAATTTTGAGCGTCACAAGATCAGGTAGTCAATAGTGTCATGAACAGCGCACCAGGTAATGACCGGGTCGGCCATCTGCTCGACGGGGTTGCGTACGATTTTTTCCCTTCACCAAACTGTGACGATCGACCTGAGAATGTGGCGCCCGATACGGTGGTCGTTCATGCGATCAGCTTGCCGCCCGGAGAGTACGGCGGTGATGGCATAATTGATTTTTTTTTAAATCGCATCCAAGCGTCGGCCCATCCATACTACGCGAGCATATGCCATCTAAGGGTATCCAGTCATTTTTTGGTACGACGTGACGGTGAAATTCTACAGTTCGTACCAGTTGCGCGTAGAGCATGGCACGCCGGGGACTCGAAATTCAAAGGGAAAAATGCGGTAAACGATTTTTCTATTGGGATAGAACTGGAAGGTATGGAGAATAGTCCGTTTGAATCGGCCCAATACGAATCCCTTACAGTGTTGACACGACTGCTCATGAATACTTATCCAGCGATTACGATGGATAGGATAGTTGGGCACAGTGATATTGCAGCGGGACGAAAGACCGATCCTGGGCCGTACTTTGATTGGTACCGTTTCCGGGAGAAGCTAGGAATTAGTTGAATCGGACTTACTTTGTCTAACGTGATCCCAGAGTACATCTGGTTCGCCAGCTTCTTGGTTGAGGGTACGAGCAATCACGAATAGTAAGTCGGAGAGTCGATTGACATACTGCAGTGTGACGGTGGTAACCGATTGTTGATCGTCTACCGCAAAAAGACTGCGCTCTAGCCTTCGACAGACGCTTCTGGCCAGATGACAAACGGCTGCTGACCTTGCGCCGCCTGGAAGGATAAAGTCCTTCAACGGCGGCAGATCCTTGTTTAATTGGTCAAGCGTTTGTTCCAAATAGACGACCTGATCCGGTTTAACCAGATTATGACCGGGTATGCTGAGTTCCCCACCGATGTCGAACAGTGTGTGCTGGACGTTGAACAGACACTCGGAAATGGGTTCTGGAAGCGGTTCATCTACCAATATCCCGAGCACGCTATTAAGCTCATCAGCATTTCCCATGGCCTCTACTCGGGATGCTGTTTTGGCAATACGACTACCATCACCGAGTCCCGTTTCCCCGGAGTCACCCGTTCGTGTGTAGATCTTTGTCAGTCGATTACCCATGGTTTGAGCGTGGTGTTCATGTGTTGCTGGAATTCAATAGTAAGCGATTTAGGTCGAGGGAACATACAGTAAGGCACGAAAATCGTTGATATTAGTACAAGTTGGTCCGGTTACCACCGCATCGTCCAACACCGAAAAAAACGTGCCCGCATCATTTTCAGAGAGCATTGTCTGGGCGTCAAGCCCCAACGCTGCGGCACGCGCTAGTGTATCGGGACCAATCACGGCTCCAGCCGCATCCTGACTGCCGTCTATACCATCGGTATCACAAGCTATACCCCAGGCGTCCGGCAGTCCGTCTAAGGTCTGGGCAGCAGCCAGCAGGTATTCCTGGTTGGGCCCGCCGCGGCCGGGGCCTCTAACGGTAACTGTAGTTTCACCGCCGGACAGGAGTAGCAGTGGGCTATTGTCGGCATTGGTTTTGATCATGTTTTGTAACATCAGGGCATGTTCTACTCCCACTTGACGGGATTCTCCAACCACCTGGTCACCTAGACTGTGTATTACGAACCCTTTTTCCTGTCCATAGGCTGCTGCAGCACTCAAGCCCAACTCAGGTGATCCGATGATCCGGTGACCTGACCGTGCCAGCCTGATCGCACCGGGTTTGGGAGTTTCCAAAGATCCGTCGGAAAGTAGATTTCGAATGCGGGCATTCACCTTAATGTCGTATTGATCGATGACTAACAGTGCGTCGGCACAACTGCTGTGATCTGCAACTGTTGGACCAGAGGCTATTACGGCCGGATCATCACCTGGAACATCTGAGATCATGAGGGTAAACGTGCTTCCGGGCCATGCGGCTTCGGCAAGACGGCCGCCCTTGATTTTTGAAAGATGCTTGCGCACGCAGTTGATCTGGGAGATGTCAGCACCGGATTCAAGCAGCTGCCGGTTTATTTGCTGCTTTTCTATTAGGCTGAGTTCGTCAATTGGCAGTGTCAGTAAAGAAGATCCACCTCCGGAAAGTAGGCACAGTAGTAGGTCGCCTTCATCAAGCGATGCTGCAATATCCAGAATTCGATTTGCTGTGTGTAGGCCTGCCGTATCAGGTATAGGGTGGGCGGCTTCAAGAACTTCGATTTTATTACAGGTTTTCGCATGTCCATACGGAGTGAGTACGACACCAGACAGTGGTCCAGGGCTACAGGCCTCTAAAGCCTGTGCCATGGATGCAGCGGCTTTTCCGGCACCAACAACCACCGTTCGAGCTGCGGATTCGTTCGGTACTAGACTTCTATCGATTAGTCTCCTGGGATCCGCGCTGGCGACAGCAGCGCAAAACAGAGCCTGCATTAACTGGCGCGGATCATTCTGGACTGAAACTTTCACTTGGTATATTTGCTCTTGGACTGGCAGGTCACAATATTTGCTTAATGTGTTGGTGTTTGCCTTGGCGCGAAACTAGAATTATGTCAGTTGGACTGCCCATAGATGTGGACGATGGAGAATCTATATGCCTAATTATGCCGCACCTGTTGAGGATCTTAGGTTTGTCCTTAATGAACTTGTTGATCTGGGAGAGATTCGTACGATGCCAGGATACGAGGAGGCTACCCCAGATGTGGTCGACGCGATACTGAATGAAGCTGGGAGACTGGCATCAGAAGTGCTCGCACCGCTGAACAGGTATGGAGACGTACAGGCGCCCGCCGTAAAAGACGGTGTGGTAACGACCTCTCCGGAATGGAGAGCTGCCTACCAGAGGTTTGCAGAGGGTGGCTGGACGGCACTCATATTTGACCCCGAATACGGCGGCCAGGGCTTGCCTCGAGTATTGGCTGTAGCCGTACAGGAAATGTGGGATGCTTCAAATATGTCATTCGGGCTTTGCCCATTGTTGACGTGCTCTGCTGCCGAGGCAATCTCATTGCAGGGTAGTGAGGAACAGAAACGAATCTATCTGACCAAACTCGTATCTGGTGAGTGGGCCGGAACGATGAATCTGACTGAGCCACAGGCTGGGTCTGATCTCAGTGCGATCAGGGCAAGCGCAATACCAACAGACGACGACAGGCACTATCTCCTGAGCGGTCAAAAAATCTATATTACCTACGGTGAGCACGATCTGACTTCTAACATCGTGCATCTTGTGCTTGCTCGGACACCAGATGCGCCCGAAGGGGTGAAAGGTATCTCGCTATTTGTTGTGCCTAAATTCATACCGGATGCACAAGGAGAACCTGGTGAGCGAAACGATCTACGGTGTGTGTCTCTGGAGCACAAACTCGGTATCCACGGCAGTCCCACTGCGGTCATGGCATACGGCGACCAAGGTGGCGCAACTGCATATCTTATCGGTGAAGAAAATAGAGGACTCGAGTACATGTTCATTATGATGAATATGGCGAGACATGCTGTTGGTGTCGAGGGATATGCGATTGCTGAGCGCGCTTATCAGCGTGCGCGAAGTTACGCGACTGAGCGGGTTCAAGGACGTGCTGTAGGTGACCCGAGCGGTAAGCGCGTCACCATAATTGATCACCCAGATGTTGCTCGCATGATGATCGATATGAAGAGCCGTGTGGAAGCTATGCGAGCAGTCAGCCTGTACGCCGCACAGGCAATGGATTGTTCCATCCGACAACCAGACGAACGGGCCAAGGCAAAGGCCAAGCAGCGTTTAGATGTGTTGATCCCTGTTGTTAAGGGCTGGAGCAGCGAAGTGGGTAATCTGGTTACCGGTGTAGCTTTGCAAGTTCACGGTGGCATGGGGTTTATCGAGGAAACCGGTGCGGCTCAACATTATCGCGACGCTCGCATTACTACAATTTACGAAGGCACTACCGGAATTCAGGCGGCCGATCTGGTAGGTCGAAAACTTCTTCGTGATGGTGGTGAGGCTATTTATGAGTTAATAGAACAAGCACGTGTAGATCTTGCCCAGATTAACTCTGGTGAGTCCGAAACGTTGAAAGTAATTTTTACGAGTGTATCTACGGCACTTGATCGGCTTTCCGGCGCGACGGGCTGGATACTTGAAGCAGGTATCAAGGATCCCAGGCGACCCTACGCATCATCCTTTCACTATCTCATGCTTTGGGGCAGTGTTGCAGGAGGTTGGCAAATGGCAAGAGCTGCGGGTGTAGCAGCTCGCCACTTAGCAACGGGTGAGGGCCATCAGGAATTCTATAGGAGTAAATCCCTGACCTGTCGACACTACTGTGAGCAGGTGCTGCCGGAAAGTGAAGCGCACTACCAGGCAATAATTTCTGGATCGGATACCGTACTGGCGGCCGCACAATACATCTGATTAGGCGAGTTTGATGCCGTTAGCAACGGTTTGTTCAGGCTGTGCCAACACAACAGATCCATCAGCCTGGGTAAAGCCGGTTATCAAGCATTCAGACCTAACCGGGCCGATCTGTTTTTTCGGAAAATTAACGACACCGAGCACCTGCTTTCCGACCAGATCATCTGGGGAATAAAGGTCAGTGATCTGCGCGCTGGATTTAAGCATGCCTACCTCTGGCCCGAAATCAACATGGAGAATGTAAGCTGGTTTCCGAGCTTCGGGAAAAAGTTTTGCTTCAATGACCGTGCCGATACGAAGGTCTACTTGTTCAAATTCCTGCCAGCTGATGGTTTTCATAATCATGTCCGCGGTAGTTGTGAATCTGGATCATCGATTCCAATGAGTCGACGTATTGCGGCTGCCTCAAAGTTCGGCAGGGACTGGTTACGTTCTGGTAGCCAATAATCCAGCCATTGCCGCAACGGCAACAATTCTGGCACATCGAATTTTTGCTCCAGCAGATGTATAACCCTCGGTATGTGTCTGACGTAGTCTGATTTGCCATCCCGGAGTAGAAGGCGGAGGAATATCCCTGCCACCTTGCAGTGTCGCTGTGCTCCTAAGACGTGATACCAACTCCTAAAGTTTTCAACCTCGAGCAGAGGCATGGCCTCATGGTACCGTTGAATCATCGATACGACCAGGTTCGGGTTGATATCACGTCGTGCATCCTCCAGTAAAGAGACTAGGTCATAGGCCATCGGCCCGATCACAGCGTCCTGGAAGTCAAGCAGTCCACAGCCAGAAATTCCGATTCCCGGGTGAACCCGCATCAGGTTATCAACGTGGAAATCTCTCAGTACGAGCGAATGGGCAGGTTCGGGGAGACTGTCTAGGATCTCCTGCCAAATCGAGATATAGCTGTGGCGCATCTCGGCGCTGGTGGGGTTGTTGCGAATTACAGGCGCATACCAGTCGGTGAGAAGGAGCGCTTCCTGGATGAAGAGGTTGCGGTCATATAGGGGAAGGTCGATCGCAGCGGCATCTGGGTGACTGTGCAAGGCGATCAGCACGTCGACGGCCAGAGGATAAAGTGAGGTGTCATCCGTACCAGATGCAATGAGACGAGTAAAAGTGTCGTCGCCAAAATCCTCCAACAAAAGGAGGCCGTATTCTTGATCAAAATCGATGATCTCAGGTGCTTTGAGTCCTACTGCGGTGAGGTGGCGGGCGATTTTGGCAAATTGCCCTACATTTTCGAGTTTCAGCGGTGCGTCCATGAGCAAGATGGGTCTGTCCGTGTCCGATAGACGGAAATATCGACGGAATGAGGCATCCTGAATGAGAGGCGACAGTGATCGTGGGTCAAGACCGCGCTGGTGAAGAAATGTACGGCACTGGGCTTGTCTTTCGTCGTTGAGCGTCATTGTTGTAGTGGCTTGATCGTCATAAGGATTGGTGTCTGTCAAAAGATGCCATGCAGATACCATTGACCACTTCCGAGGTCACGAAAAATCCAGACTCGCAATTGGTTATTTGAAGCTAGATAATAATCACGTTTTACTGGATTTTTATCCCACCAGCCACTGCTAATTCGTTCGATCTGTTTATCCAGCAACAATGGTTTTCCTTGGAGACAGGGTTGCCCGTGTTTTATATCCATGTGCCTGGGTCGGTGAAGTAACCACAGTGGTCGAGGAGAAGATTGAAATGTAGGTCCAAGCTCTCCGGGAGAGCAAGGCATCCAGGATTGTTCGGGGCGATGATCTGGATTGAGCCGTATGCCCTGAACAGCTTTGAAGCCAAGGCGATTCTGAAGACTGTCGAGCAATACTGTTGGATCTCCTGAGAAATTACAGTTATCTGTCATCAGGGTATCATTATCTTCCGGGATCGATGTCAGGAGTTTTGCTTTGAGCGCCAGGTGTGTAATTGGTCGCTTCAGCTGTATCGCTTCAAATGCAAGCCGGGATAGCTTTAGAAACACTTGAGTCTCTCGGCGGGGACAGGACATTTGCACCGGTATGTCCAAGGAGTACCCCTGGTCATCTGTAAGAATCCAGTTAAGGTGGTTGGCTGCTGTACAGGAATGTTTTAACTGTACGCCCATAGTGTTCAGCAGATGTTCTATAGCTGGAAGCAGAAACTCAATTGAGTCGACATCCTGTATAAGTGCTACATCTTCGTAGAATGTCAGTGGAGGTGTATAAAATAACTGTGGGTCAGCCGTTCGGCCGATGAGCTGATCTAGTTGATTGAGTACAGTCGGATTGAGTCGCCGGGCAAGACCATGCCGTGGAAGGCGCAGTAACCCTCCGATTTTATGGATGCCGAGTCGGTTTAGTAGATCGTTTCGACGACGCCCAAGATTTAGCCATCCGACGGGCAGGTCGCGCAGGTGAGATACAAGCTGCCCGCGGTCAGTGACACACAGCGTTCGACCTGCACGGGCACTCAGTATCGCACTTGCAGGTGTCGGAGTGACAGCCGTCTGGAATCGATGGGCTTCAGTCTGGATCCAGCTATCTACCGATATCAACAGGGGCTGAAGTCCACCATAGAGTTTAAGGCTGCCTGCAATCTCCATCAGCAAACAATCCTCGCGAATGACAACAGCAGGTGTCCAGCGGGTTGCCCGGCTGGCCAGTTTTTCCAGTATCTGTTGTTCCGACTTCTGGTCACGGGGGAATGTTTTGAGTTGTGGAACCATAGCGCGAGCTGTAGCGAGTGTCATATCTGGTCGAATACCGGCCTGGTCTGCGGCATCATTGACAGTGATGATCCGATAAGCCTGTCTTTGCTGTTCAAAAGCCACCGCTGGTGTGTTTTCAGCGAGGCTAGTGACAACTTCAAGAGAGAGTTTCGGAAAATATAAGGCCAGCCAGAGCGGAAGTTTGTTGGATGGCCCTGTCAGTGAGGGAGTTTGAGGGGGGGAAGGTGGAACGGCAAAGAGCGTTCTCGAGGTTGGGCTTCCCGGTATAACACAGGTGTTTGAACGCTGATTCACAGACAACAGCCCATATCGGATGGTATATGTTGAACAGGGATACGCCGTGACAGCGTCAGGTTATTCACTGAACGGCCACCTCGACACTTAAGTATGTTTAGTTGAATGCCATCTGGGTCCGGCTGACACTGAATGCGCAGGGCAGCACTAGTATGGGGATCCACAGCGGGGCCAGTGCAGAAGCAGATCATCCAGGTCTGGCTGAGTTCGGCGGCCAGTTGAAGGCGGCGTAGGGGAGTCCGGCCGAGGTGTTGAGTCCAGAATAAAACCACACTGCAACCGCCAGATCGAAGAGATTCTTCTGCTGCCCATAAGGCATCCTGCTGTCTACTGGGCCGGACTAAAAGTATCCTCGACAGTTCTATACCGTTGTCGTTCAGGGCTGGTGCAAAGGGGGTGTGAGGGGGTGTTATCCAGGTCTGCCAGCGTGCCTGTTTGCTCAGTACAGACAATGCAGGTGCTATCAGCCACAAGGGGCTGTGGTTGATGTCTTTAACCAAAACCTCGGTCATTGCACCCAGTGGCCAGCCACCGCCAGGCAGGCACTGGTCCAATTCATCAAATCCCGTTGGTACCACGGAACGGGTTGTGATAGTGGAGCGGTTCCCTCGCCAGATATCCCGCCGATTCAGACAGGACTCAATACTCACAGTAGATTGCCATTACGGATCACCCCAACGCCTATACCCTCAATAGCGAAGGCATGTTTTCTCAGATCTACCCGAATCGGCTCAAAGTCAGGATTATGCGGTAATAGGGTGACTACATTTCCACGCTGACGAAACCGCTTTACAGTGACTTCGTCCTCTAGTCGTGCCACTACGATCTGGCCGTTTTCGGCTTCCCTGATACGGTGTACTGCCAGCAGGTCATGGTTGAGAATGCCGGCATCGCGCATGCTCATGCCCCGTACTCGAAGCAGGTAATGTGCTTTGGGCTGGAAAAGTCGATTAGGTAGGGTGTAATGATCTTCAATATGTTCGCTGGCAAGGATAGGACTGCCGGCTGCCACTTCACCGATCACCGGTATTCCTGTCGGTACCAACAGTCGGATGCCCCGCGAGGTTCCGGCGCGCAGTTCGATTGCGCCCTTGCGTGCCAGTGCCCGCAAATGTTCCTCGGCTGCGTTGGCCGAACGGAAACCGAGCTGTTTTGCGATTTCTGCACGGGTTGGCGGCATACCGGTGTGCTGAGAAAATGCCTGGATGCATTCCAGCACCTGCAGTTGTCGGGTTGTCAATGTTTGCGCCATGAGGTCTGTTACCGGTTTGAGGGGTTGGTATCACAACATATTGTGATACTGTAATTATATACAGTTATCGGATAACTCTGTCCAGTCCACCTGGGTTATGTTAGATGCCCATAATCAGAGTGATGTGCAGAATCCGGGAACCGAACGGACAATACAACGCAGCGAGGAGACGTGGTTGTCAGGGCCTCAAGGCGGCCCAGGATGGTCTATCTTGATGTGTGGTGTTTTTGGCAGTTCGATTTGCAGACATCGTCCTGGCCCCTAGATTGCCTCGTATGTCATAAAATCTAAGAAACTATTACGGAGTCCACAATGGATCTTAAAATTCGTGGCCGGTCGGCAGTGATTACTGGTGCATCCAAGGGTATCGGGCGGGCTGTTGCAGAGCGACTTGCAGCGGAAGGTGTCAATATTCACTTGGTTGCCCGAACTGTGACAACGCTCGAAACAGCTGCCTCTGAACTAAAAGACAAGTACGGGGTGGATGCTGGATTCTCGGCGCTGGATTTGTCGGTCAGCAGCAATGTCGATCAACTGTTTGCTGAATATTCTGGCACCATTGATATTCTGGTAAACAACGCCGGGGCCATTCCTGGTGGCAGTATCGACCGGGTCGATGAGGCGACGTGGCGACAGGCATGGGACCTTAAAGTCTTCGGCTATATCAATATATGTCGCCTAGCCTATAATCGTATGCGAGACGCTGGCCATGGTGTGATCATCAATGTCATTGGTGCAGCAGGCGAAAGGCCAAGTCCAGGATATATTGCAGGTGCAGGCGGCAACGCATCGTTGATGGCGATTACACGCGGTCTGGGTGGTCACAGCTTAAGCGACGGAATACGGGTTGTGGCAATCAATCCAGGCCTGATCCGAACAGAGCGGCTTGTGACAATTCTTAAGGCCCAGGCCGAAGAGAGCTTGGGTGATGAAAATCGCTGGGAGGAACTGATCGATCCCATTTTTGCTCCTGGCGACCCGCAGCACATTGCGGATCTTGCTGCGTTTCTGGTATCGGATCTGTCCGGTAATACCACGGGTACGGTGTTTACGGTTGATGGCGGAAGCAGTGTGCGATGATTTCACTACCGGTTGTCACACTTCATCCCAACTCGTCGGCTAGTTGAAGTATGGGGCCTGTCGTGATGCATTTTGGCTTTGTGATGAGACTGGGGAAAATAACCTTACATTTGATTAAACGAGACGTTGATGCTTGTGCTGTTTACAGGCAAGGGGAGGAAAATTATGTGCCTTAGCTCTCTGGATCATTGTTCAATTCGGACAGTCAAACTTGGGGAGACCCGGGATTTCTATGTCAATATTCTCGGTATGATAGATGGGGATAGACCCGATTTCCCGTTTCCCGGTGCGTGGCTGTATGTGGATGAGGTCGCTGTGGTGCACATTATTGGGGTCGATCCCGAAGATTCATCCGGTCTCGCGTCACATCTTGGCGGTGAAATCGGTGCCGACGCCCTGACAGGGTCGGGTGCACTCGATCACATTGCATTTCGCGCCAAGGACCCTGAACTGGTGATGTCGCGCCTGAAAGAGAACGGGTACGAGTGTCGTGAGCGTGACATCCCGAGTATGAACCTGTTCCAGGTATTTGTTGAAGATCCCAATGGCATCACGATTGAACTCAATTACTGGGGTGAGGAACAGGTGGCTGCGTAAATAGTCGCAGTTCGTATAGCCATGTTGGAAGTGACTGCAGCAATATCCGTGGTTCCAAGCCATGAGGAGATGTTTGAACAGGCGGTCGCCATGAATTTCAAGCTGTCAGAGCAGCTAGCGCTGGTTGAAGACACCCGCACGCTGCACCCGGATGCGGTTAAAGATCTTTGGGATGCCGAGCTTTGGGTCAGTCCGCTGGTTGATTGATCAGGGGATGAACTGCCTGGTATTCGATTACCTGTTGGTGCTTGCCGCTGGATGTTCGCCGAAAGAGTGGGTTATGCTCTTGGCTTTGCTATTTAGATGAGGTTCGACATGGACGAAGAAGTTTTTAATATACAGCTGCGAAAGTTCCTAAAGAAAGTAGGCATCCAGTCACAGCGTGAAATCGAACAGGCCGTACGTTCGGCTATCAGCGCAGGTACGCTCGACGCGACGGAACCGTTGACGTCACGCGTGGTGCTGCAGGTTCCAGCGGTGGGCATCGATGTCACTATAGAAGATGTGATTAAGCTGAGCTGAGTAGTTCGGGACTAGGTCTGATTTCACAGATATAGCTCATGACTGAATTCAGGCCGCCTTTGATAGAAATTCGCGATGCCACGGTATTTCGAGGAGTCACAAAAGTATTTGACCGCCTCGACCTGGTTCTGGAGCAGGGGCGTAGTACCGCGATTCTGGGACCTAATGGTGCTGGTAAAACCACACTGCTGAAGCTGCTTACCCGGGAACTCTATCCTGTTCAGCGTGACGGTGCGTACGTGCGCATTCTGGGGCAGGCACGCGGCGATATCTGGTCCCTGCGCACACAGTTGGGCATTATTTCGAGTGACCTCCAATACGAGTATGCCGGTCGGGCGAGCGGGCTTGAGGTGGTGCTGTCGGGTTTTTACGCTAGTGTTGGTGTGTGGGGCCACCAGGAATATGATGCGAGTCAACAGGAGATGGCCCAGGTGACACTGCATGAATTGGGAATTGAGGACCTGGCAGAGCGCCGTTATGAGACTTTGTCGACCGGTCAACAAAGACGATTGCTACTGGGACGTGCCCTGATCAATCAACCGGACAGTCTTTTACTCGATGAGCCGACCAGTGGTCTGGACCTTGCGGCCACGTTTAGTTATCTCAAGACCTTGCGTCGGTTGATGTTAACCGGACGAACTGTCGTGCTGGTGACCCATCATATTCACGAAATTCCACCGGAGATCGAGCGTGTCGTTCTATTAAATGCAGGTAAGATTACTGCTGACGGTCACAAGCACTCAGTATTGTCTAGTCAGTCTCTGAGTTCGTTGTTCGGTGAGTCAATCAATCTGATCGAATCGGATGGCTGGTATCAAGCGACACCCGCTTGAAGCGTTTAGACCGCTGCTTTTTTCACTGCGGTTGATAGGCGTTTTGGTTTGTCATCGTATTCCACGGTATTTTCACCATTGTAGACGAGGAAGTGGCGGCCTTTGGCGCGAGCGATTAACGTTACACCGAGATCCTGAGCAAGTTCCATACCCATGTAGGTGATTCCGGAACGGGACACCAGAACGGGAATGCCCATATGAGCAGCTTTCATCACGATCTCAGAGGTAAGCCGACCGGTGGTGTAGAACAGCTTGTCATTCCCCCCAACTCCTTCCAGCCACATTTCTCCAGCAATAGTATCAGTCGCATTGTGCCGACCGACGTCTTCAACAAAGTAGAGGATCTGTGCGCCGTTACATAATGCGCAACCATGTACTGCGCCAGCAGCACGATAAACTTCGTTGTAACTACTAATTGTCTTTAGTAGTGCATAGATGGTGGACTGAAGTATCTCAACAGGAGGCAAACGAGTGTCGTAGAGTTTGTCGAGTGTGCAACTGAATACAGTACCCTGGCCACAGCCACTGGTGACAATACGGCTGGAGAGTTTTTCCTGTAAGTTACTGATGCCTTCACCGTGCGTCGTGATGACATCAGCGGTCTCTCGCTCCCAGTCTACTTTAATCTGTGCAATCTCTTCGATGTGGTCTATAAGCCGCTGGTTGCGTAGATATCCCAGCGTGAGTTTCTCCGGGTAGGTGCCCAGCGTCATTAATGTCACGACTTCGCGCCCGTCAACTTTGATAGTCAGCGGAAACTCTCCAGCTACATGTAGATTACGTGTGTCGCCGTACTCGTCTCGCGCTTCGACGGGATGGGTTGCCGGCAGGCCTTCATTCGACATAATAGGTCGGTGGATTACCGGTCGTTGCTCAAGATCTGTTTGCTGTTGATCCATTCTTGTGTGCCACAATTGAGTGCCCTTGTCTTGACCGGTATAGTGATCGTCTATGATAAAACCTGCAACCATAAAAACCCCGGGTTCAACACGGTTTTAGTGTTGTTATTGTGGAGCGAAAACCGTTTCATGACAAACCGTGGCTGGCCGACACATGGTAAGTAGTGGGGGTTATTATCGTTAACCGGAATGCTGACGAGATCGAACTGACGCTGATCCATGACGATGACAGTGTCTCGCAATACCTTTATGTCGGATTTGACATTGATTTGTTTAAAGATGGTCTGGAGAGTTATACCGCCAACTTTCGTGCCCACAAACCGAGTGTGTTTGTTCTCTGTGAGCACGATGACGAAATCGATAAGATCCGGCTCTTGGTTGTAATCTTGAGTTATGACGAGATAGGCTTCCTATGTGGAAGTAGGTGAACCTGTATTGGATATTCCGATCCCGTCTGACATCCATCACTGGGTTGAATCGTACGTGTTGGAAAATTCCCGCCCTGAAGAGAGAAAGAAGCGACGACGAGAAAAATGGGTTGATGAATCCCTTAAACCGAGTCCTCGTCCCTTGCCGGACGGGTAATAGTGCGACCATGGAAGACGAGTCACAAAGTCTTTTAAGGCGATGGTCGATCTGCAACGTGCCCGGGAAGCGGCTTGCTACTATCGACGAAAGCCTTGTACCAGGGCAAACCCCAGCGGACGAGCAGCCCATAGGTGAAGACGATCAGTGTGATGACGTCGAAACATTCCCAAATGATTCCGGGATAGCATAGGTCGAAGAAGAAACAGGTGAGTCCATCAGTAATGTTGAAGCCAATAATGGAGGTGCAGGGTCAGCATGACAGATTCAGACAGAGAGATCATCGACTACCTCGGTTTTGATCTGCCTGGGGAAAACCAATTAGCGCAGGCACGGCGTACAGCGCTGTTGCGTGGACTGGAGGGCAGTGCAGAGCCCACATCCCTGGTTTCTTATACTTCGGCTGGCCTGGTTCTGATCATCGGTCCGGAACCTTCTGCATTATCGGTGGCGGAGAGTCTTGTCGGGTCTGTGACCTGTTTCGTACTCGCAACAGACGCAATCGACAATACATCGTCCACACCGATGGGCTATGAGAAGCGTCAAGTTGCTGGCCAGGATGTCCCGATCATTTTTGGCAAGCCGGAAAAAATACTTGGTCATCTGGGTAGCTTCGAGGTGATTATTGAGCGAGACCAGAGAGAGGTGGAGTTGGCGAAGGTTATGAATTTGGCGAGTGGTGGTATCGACGTAGTTCTTGACCTTGCTCGAGATCCGTTGCTCAGAACCGAATTGTTGCCACCAGGCTATTTTGCGCCAGCTGGGGATTCATCAAGACTAGATCAGGCGCTGTCGGATATACCCGAACTTGCCGGGATTTTCGAGAAACCGAGATACGTGCAATACAACCCCGACATATGTGCCCACAGTGAACGCGGGATAGCGGGCTGTACCCAGTGCATCGATGTGTGTCCGGCAGGATCGCTCACATCTCTGGCTGGACGCATCTCGGTCGACCCGCACCTGTGTCATGGTATGGGGTCGTGTGCTGCGGTGTGTCCGACCGGCGCGATGACCTATGCCTATCCCAACCTGGCCCGTACATTAGACAGTCTACGCAGACTGCTCAGTAGCTTTCGTGAAGCTACAGATCTGTCCGCAGTATTATTACTGTTCGATAGCGAACATGCCGGCAGTACTGTTAAGGGTGTGGTTGCCAATATGGCTGCTGATGTTATTCCCTGGCGAATCGAAGAGGTGGGTTCAACAGGTATTGAAGTCTGGCTGTCGGCAGTTGCTTACGGCGCACGTTCTGTTGTGATCGTGACAACAACGCACACGCCGCCTTCCACACGGACCGCACTCGAGTCACAGGTCAAGCTGGCGGGTGTGTTGCTGGAGGGGTTGGGTTACTCGAGTAATTACGTTCGTCTGATAGATGTAGAGCATCTCTCCGATTCCGCCAACCTGGCGGTAGATCCATCTAGTGAAATTAGAGTCGCAGCCACTTATGGTGGCATAGATGAAAAACGGGTTGCACTTCGATTTGCGTTCGATCATCTGCTGCAAGTAGGGAATGCCAGCAAAGATCTAATTGACCTTCCAACCGGTTCGCCGTTCGGCACAGTGAACATTGACACTGATGCGTGTACGCTGTGTATGGCCTGCGTGTCAGTGTGTCCTTCTGGAGCGTTGGACGATGATAAGGAACAGCCCAGATTGACATTTCTGGAATGGAACTGTGTTCAATGCGGGATCTGCGAACGGGCTTGCCCGGAAGGCGCGATTTCATTGCATCCGCGCTTGTTGCTGAACGCTGAACAACGAATGCAGGTTCGAACAGTAAACGAAGAGTCACCTTTTCTGTGCATAGATTGTGGCAAGCCGTTCACGACTCAGAGTATGGTGAGCAAAATGGAGGAAAAGCTAAAAGGGCACCACATGTTTCAGGGAGATGGGCTGAAATCTTTGCATCGGTGTGAAGATTGCCGGCTCAAGGCGATGTTCTGACCGAGTCATGCTTTGATTGAAGAGTGGTCGCACAGAACCTAACAGACCACCCGTGCTCAGGATTATTTTGTTTCCGGATTATTATTTTCCGTGAATTGTTGTGTAGGATGTTGGTTTTCAGTCGACTGTGATGATTCAGTATGCCGATTATCTAGATCTCGAGAAGTTCATTTTAGTCAGATGGTATCTAGCTGATAGTAAAAGCTGACCTTAAGGCCATCGATATGCACCATGCCGTGATGGGCCGTGCAGTTACGGGCACAAGCTGGTGATAAGATAACGCACCCGGTTGAAAAATGGAGTGGCTATGTGAGCTGTTGGCTTTTCGGCACGGTGCACGAGCAGAGGTCACCGTGAAGAGGGAAAGCTCGATGTGAAATACGAGGAGAACTTAGATGGGAAACGAAAGGAAAAAGCACAGGAAAGAAAACAAAAAGCCCAAAAAACCGAAGAGTTACTCTTTGGTAAGTTTGGATTACTGATTACTACATCGTTACTAATGTGAGGCTATCCAAATCGCGGTTGCCCTTCTTTTGGGGGATAGTCCGTAGGACTAATCTCTTATAATTCATTTAGAAGGTGTATTAGAACTTTTTGGAGAGGTGGCAGAGGCCGGTCGAATGTACCGCACTCGAAATGCGGCGTACCGCAAGGTACCGTGGGTTCGAATCCCACCCTCTCCGCCATTTATCTAAGAATCAAAGGGTTACGGGATATGGTTACTGGGCCATGTTCTTGTAGCGGGTGAAACGGAACTTGTGAAAAAGTACCTCATTAAGTATTCAGTCCATTTTCATTATTACTCTTTTGGCGGAGACAAAAAAAGCGACGTCAGGTCAGGCGAATACGAGATGGAATGTCCTTCATTGGAAGAGGTATCCGGACTATTTAAGGACTATTTCTATGCGAAAAAGGAAAGTTACTTCGTGGCGTTACCCGAGTTTGGGTGGAAGCTGACTCATTTGGAGATAGACAAGATTTGGGGGCCGCCTACCGATCTAGAGAATGTTTTTAATGGAGTTTGGGCCTATTACGAGAATCTGATTAATCGGATTGGCGAAGGACCTTTGGGTAGTATGGATAGTAATCGGATTTAAGAAAACATGCTCGCTTTTCTATCTTTCAAGCTTGCACGGATTCTGGGAGTTCGACCGGTCGTCGTAAATCTGGTCCTTCTGCATCTTCTCATTGGAATTGGGCTGACCGCTTACGGTAGCATTGATGACGCTGGCGTGGGACAGCCGACCGTGGTCGGAATATTTACTCTGATGTACGTAGTCCTTGTTGGCGGAGTGGTTGGACTGGGCCGATTGGCCAGTAGGAATTTCTTCCGAAAACCTGACGAATGGGAGGATGTTTGACAGGCAGCACTAGCTGCCGCTATCTACACTCACCTTGCCCAGCACCTTCAGGTTATCGAGTGCTGTCACGTCACCTTGTTCAGCAGCACGTCTAAACCACTTAATGGCCATTTCTTCGTCAGGGCTAACCCCGTGACCATGCATATAAAGCCATCCAAGGATGTTCTGTGCCGGGGCATATCCTTGTTCCGCTGCGCGACGATACCAGTACACAGCATTGAGATAATCTTTATCTATGATCCATCCGTCATGAAAGTAGTCACCCAGGTCGGACTGGGCCCACGCCTTACCATCACTGGCAGAAAGCTGAACCGGCTGCAGGGCAATTGAGAAAAGTCTCATCGCTTCTTCTTCATCACGCTGCACGCCCCGCGCTTTGATCAACATGTTGGCAACACGAACCTGAGCCCTGGGGTACCCTTGGGCAGCCAGGGGCGCGAGAAAGCGGTAGGCCTCGCTATAGGCGCCCTCGTAGTAGGCCGTGAGTCCGTTTTGGAGATCCAGAAGTTCTTGTTGAGAAGCCAAGTTGTTCGCTTCGGCATTTTTAGCAGCCGCTTCTGCTTGGAGTCTTTGCTGTTTTTCGGCGAGTTGACGGCGTTTCTGAAGTTGTTGCTGCAGTTGGAGTACTGTCTGATTCTGTGGTTCGATAGCCGCAGCAATACGCAGGTTTTGCTCGGCAATTCCATATTCACCGGCAGCAAGTTCTCTCCTGGCTTGACGGAGAAAATGTTCGCTGATGCTGCCGATTCCATTCCGGGCGCGTTGATTATTGGGGTCGAGATTGAGTGCTGCTCTGTAGAGAGTTAAGGCATTGTCCCCTTGGGGTTCAACGAACTGGTTGTTCTCGAACGCATTCGAAGCCCTGGTGAGTAACTGTTCAATGCGACGGTGTCGATCCCTTGTCTGTTGCTGGCGGGTTGCTTCAGCGATTGCGTCGGCTTTTGCTGTCGCGGCAACCTGTTTAAGTCGCCTTTGTTCAATCTGATCAAGTTTTTGTTGAACGTCGATGACAGCCTCTGATGCTTGATTGATTGTCGCGAGTAACGAAAGTTTTTCGCGGGCTGCTCCAAGATCACCGGCATCGATCAGAGATTCAATGCCACTGACTGACTCGCCAATCATATCCTTTATACCTTGTGTGGCTTCTGGATTGTCTGGATCTAGTAGCAAAACTTCCGAGAATTCCTGATAGGCATTACCCGATTGCGGATCAAAAGAACGGCCGCCACGATGGTGTCTTCGAGCTGCCTTAAGGTGGGGGTCAGTCAGCGCGGCTATCTCGGTTAGTTCACGAAACTTTTCGGCCTTCTGTCTGTCAGCCGAGCGGGTGATCATGGTTATGCCATCCTCACTCGAGGTATTGGAGTTCTGTTGCGATGGGTTACCACCCGTGCTGGCCGTATCGGAGGTTGTGTTGATTTCTATTTTTGCAGGTGTGGCAGAAGGTACAGTATTCGCGTTCTGCGGGCTTAGCCACCAATAGGCAATAATCAGCACCAAAACACCAGCGGTGATTAGACCTAGAGATTTTCCCGTTTTAGGTGGGCCAGAGTTGCGTAGTCTGGTATCCGCCTCAACAGGTGTGAAGTTGTCGCCAGACAGTATCTCACCAGCACTTCGAAGTTCGTCGGTAACAGTTTGGTCTACAGACAGGCCAAAATCCTTTTGAAAAGTGCGTTCTTGTATCGCTGTTGGATTGTCTGTACGACTTGGTGCATGCAAAGGTTCGACGTCCTGTGTTGGAACGTTGTTTGTTGCTCTAAGATCTCGGGGCTGGGTTGACCTAGTAGCAAATACATTGGGTGGAGGTTCGGTATGTTTAGCAGCACTAGTCTCAGAACCTGGCGCTAGACTTGCGGCGGACTTTTTCAATGCGGCCAGTGCAATTGCGGTTGCTCCACGTGTGATTCTGATTTTTCCGTGCGAGCTGCTTTCCGGTAAGGCTGCACGAGTCGCGTCGCTTTGTTTTTTGATTCCGCCCTGTCGGCGGGTAAAAATGTTACTACGATTAAGGGGTGCTTGTGGTGCTGAACCTGTTTGTTGCTTTAGGTTGGTTCTTGTTTCTAAAGGGATATTTCCGCGTACAGTGGCCTTTGTATTCGGTTTAAGATTAAGTTCAAGTGGATCAGAATATGTGTCATCGTCGTCAGCCAAGTTTCTGGCATCGGGGTCCAGCCAGTTGAATATTACTTCTGTATCCTCCGGTCGTTCGGTAGTTCTAAGGGTGATAAGCCAATCGATAATTTCCAAAAATCTGCCGGAGTAGTAACCGACACCCGCTTCTACTGCCGGGACAATCGGATCGGGTGTACCGCGATCAATAGCATCCATACGGGTTGAAGATGGGACCGGAGCTGCGGACGTTATGCATTCGTAGAGTACTGAGCCCAGGGCGTAGAAATCTGTCCATGGGCCAATCCGGCCCCGGGCCGTGGATAATTCCGGGGCACGATAATCAGATGGCGTTGACTTATCTGCGGGCGGATAATGGAACCGGTCGGTATTGAATCCGCAGATTGCCAGTTGTTCGTTGTCAGAAACAAAAATGTTTTCAGGTGCAATCTCCAGATGAATCAACCCTGCTTCATGTGCTGCCTCCAGATAAGTCAGTGCCGAGTACAGCATTGCCTTTAGGGCATCCTCCGGCAATGGTTTGCCGGTTTTGAGCAAATCTCTTACCGAAGCTAGTGGTCTGAACTTGATCGCGTAGTAGGCACTGTCATTGTCTTCTGAGTAGTGGACCACACGACCTGCATGATCAATTTGGCTGAGTACTCTGCCGAGTAGCAGAAAATCCTTCAGCCCTTGTTCATAGTCTTCATTGAGTGAAGCGTCCCAAAGGAGTAGCGACAGGCCATCTTTGTCCCGGACAGCGAGTTGCTTCGGAAAGAACTCTTGAATAATGGTGGATCCGCTGTTGGAGGAATAGGTGTAGCCGCTGTCGGTCGAGGCCAGAAGACGGTTAATCTGGAAATTCCCTAATCGAGCGCCAGGGGGAAGTGGAGCGGGTGAGAGAGAGTCATCCCTTTCGGAAGCATCGGGCTTCCGTTCTCGTGCCGGTGAGCGTGGCTTGACCGTCACGTTGCGATACGGTCGACAGCGGTTTTCAGGGAGAAGGATGACACCAGACAACACGTTCGTTGTCCGTTGTTGGGCCAATGGCGCAAACCTACTGCGCTAGCCAATTGCGTGTTTCTTTTTCTCAAGCGGTGACCGATCTCAACAGTACCCGTTATTGTTATGGCGAGAGGCATCTACCGACTTCGACCGATGGTAGTCCTGACACCGTGAACTGCAACTGCCGCTTGGCGGTGTATGATACCGGTAAATTCAGCGCTTGAGAATACTGGAAAGTGGTTTTCTTATGGTTTGTGCAGTCAGCTCTGATTTACAGATCCACGCACAGTCCGATGGATCTAAAAATTGATGGAACCGGGTATGCCAAACAGCACTCAGACTCGTATGGCGCACATTCAGCCGCCCATAATCCCGCTAATCGGCGAATTAATTGATCAGAACCCTGGTACGATTTCACTGGGGCAGGGTGTGGTCCACTTTGGGCCGCCGGCTGATGCACTCAAGGCAGTGAAGGCCTGCTGGAATGATCCTGTTAACCATCAGTACGGACCTATCGAGGGAAATGAACGTCTTCGACTGCAAATTACAGACAAACTGCGACTGGAAAATAGATTGCAAACGGATGATCTGGCGATTGTTGTCACGGCCGGCAGCAATATGGCCTTTTTTAATGCCGTCCTTGGGATAACAAAACCTGGTGATGAGATCATCATTCCAAGCCCGTTCTATTTTAATCAGGAGATGGCGGTTCTCACCGCAGGTTGCCGACCCGTCACTGTGCCAGTTGATCAGTACTATTTTCCTGATCCGGGGCTGATAGAAGATGCAATCAGTTCTCGGACTCGCGCTATCGTCACCGTATCACCAAACAATCCAACGGGTGTGGTGTATCCGGATTCTTTGCTCGATGACTTGAACGAGATATGCAGTCGACATGGGATTTATCACATCAGTGACGAAGCCTATGAGTACTTTGTATATGGTTCGAGTCGACATTACTCGCCAGGGTCGGGCACACAGAGCGGTGGGCACACCATTAGTTTGTATTCGTTGAGTAAGGCATATGGTTTCGCCGGCTGGCGTATCGGGTATATGGCTTTCCCGACACATCTGCTCGAATCCCTCAAGAAAATTCAGGATACCAATGTCATCTGCCCGGCTATTATCAGTCAGCATGCCGCGCTTGCGGCGCTCAGGTCCGGTAGGGGTTATTGTCAGCCTTATGTCGAAGAAATGGCTGCAGTGCGGCTGTCAGTTCTGGAGGCACTGTCAGTTCTGGGCGACCGTATTCGAGTGGTTGAGCCAACGGGTGCATTTTATGTGTTCATTGAAGTGCCGAACACTACACTGAGCGATATGGCGCTGATCCAGAAATTGATTGAGGACTATCAGGTGGCAGTTGTCCCGGGCCAGGCCTTTGGTATCTCGGATCGTTGTACCCTACGGGTTTCTTACGGCGCATTGCGCACCAAGGATGTGCTCAACGGTATGGGCAGGCTTGTCGACGGACTCGGTCAGTTAATTTGACCGGTTGAGAGTCAAGTCGGTTTACAGGCAACCACGAAGTGGTATACGCTTTCCCGGCGAAGGAGAGGTGGCCGAGCGGTTGAAGGCGCACGCCTGGAAAGTGTGTATACGTTAATAGCGTATCGAGGGTTCGAATCCCTCCCTCTCCGCCAAACACTAGTAGAAAAGATGTTTTCTAGATTTAACATGTCGAATCCATGTTTACGAATTCAGATTGATCTCTTTACATACTAGTAATGCCGGCATACGCTGTAGTGGCCTTGGAATAAGATATTTGAGTTCAAGAGAACGGTATCGTATCTAGGATGTTGTGGACGACTATATTTTTGTACATTTGAGGGGTTTGAAGAACACGTTAAAACTACTCTAATGGGTTCTTTCCTCGGCTATTTCGTCGGTATATTACCTGCAGCGGGTGCTACCCCTGGATCGATAATGGCCTATGGCATGGCAAAGACCATGTCTAAGGACCCTGAGTCTTTTGGTAAGGGCAACGTCGAGGGTATCGTGGCGCCTGAATCAGCAAACAACGCGGCGAGTACAGGGTCGATGTTGCCCATGCTCACGCTAGGAATTCCAGGGTCACCAATTACGGCAATTCTTCTGGGCGGAATGGTTATCTGGGGGTTGGAGCCTGGATCGATGTTGTTCGTCGAGCATCAAGAATTTGTATGGGGTTTGATCGCAAGTTTGTACGTCGCCAACTTGGTTGCAATGTTGAGCAACCTTGCTTTTATACCGGCATTTATTGCGGTGCTCTGCATGCCATTCACGATTCTTGCGCCAATTATATTTGTACTGTGTCTAGTTGGGGGCTATGCACCGACACAAAGCATGCATGATGTTTGGTTGATTCCAATTTTTGGAGTGGTAGGTTACCTGATGCGTAAATTGGACTATCCTTTAGCATCGGCTGTATTGGCTACTGTGTTTGGCCCCTGGCAGAGACATCGATGTGCCAAGCGTTATTGATGAGCGATGGGAGTTTGATGATTTTCTTTGAAAGACCTATATCGGGTACGATTATGTGGATAGCGATAGTGCTATTTCTGTTACCACTGATCAAGATTTACCGGACAAAAATTACAAAAAACAAGAACGGACATGATAGTTAATCCAATTAAACATGGGGGCTATATATGAGTGACAACAAATCTACCGGTGAGGTTTCACGCACAGCGAGTGACACTCTCGCCAAGAAAAGCACATCGAGTGACGTAGTTTCTGGCGGGCATCTTGTTGCTAAAGCGCTTAAGAACGAGGGTGTCGACACTATTTTTACTTTATGTGGTGGCCACATTATTGATATCTATGATGGATGCATTGATGAGGGAATACGAATCATCGATGTGCGACACGAACAGACAGCAGCTCACGCTGCGGATGGCTATGCTCGTCAAACTGGGCGACTAGGATGTGTGGTTACCACTGCGGGGCCCGGGTGCACTAACGCTGTGACCGGGGTTGCCACTGCTTTTCGATCGGAAAGTCCAATTCTCCATATCGGCGGCCAAAGCTCTTTGACCCAGCACAAAATGGGATCATTGCAGGATCTGCCTCATGTCGACATGATGAAACCGATTACCAAGTTTGCATCGGGGGTGTTTTCCACCGAGCGCATTGCCGACATGATCTCGATGGCGGCACGAGAATGTTTTTCAGGCGCTTATGGCCCCTCTTATCTGGAAATCCCTCGAGATATTCTGGATGCTGAGGTACAAACAGCCAGGGTCGTGGTTCCAAAGCCTGGTTCCTATCGCTCCTCAGTAAGATCCATAGGCGATCCGGCTGATATTGAGAAGCTCGCCGATATCCTCGTGAAAGCCGAGCGCCCAGCGGTACTGCTGGGGCAACAGGTATGGTCCTCACGGGGGCACGAAGACGCTATCAACTTTGTTCGGGCACTGGACATTCCGGCCTATATGAATGGTGCCAGCCGTGGTATGTTGCCGCAAAGCGATCCGCATCATTTCGACCGTACCCGCAGTGATGCCTTCAAGAATGCTGATGTAATCCTCATTGTGGGAACCCCGTTCGATTTTCGTATGGGTTATGGCAAACGCATTTCCAAGGAAGCAACTTTGGTACAGGTTGATCAGAGTTATGCGACAGTTGGTAAGAATCGGGATATCAGTCTTGGTTTAGCTGGTGATCCCGGCGCAATACTTGCTGCGGTGTCGCAAGCAGCTACGGGTCGTATTGATGATGGAGCGCGTCAGCAGCGGCAGAAATGGATGGTGGAGTTACGAGAGATTGAAGCCACCAAACTCGACAAATTGATGCCGATGTTTACTACTGATCAGAACCCAATTCATCCTTATCGGTTAGCCTATGAAATAAACGAGTTTCTTGGCGAGGATACAATCTATATCGGCGATGGCGGTGATATCGTGACCATTTCTGCTCAGGCGGTACGTCCGCGCAATCCGGGGCAGTGGATGGATCCGGGCGCGCTTGGCTCGCTTGGCGTCGGGACCGGGTTTTCTATGGCAGCGAAGCTCGCACATCCAAATAAGGAGGTAGTTTGTCTCTACGGTGATGGTGCCTTTGGTATGACAGCCTTTGACATGGAAACCGCACAACGATTCGGTGCGCCGTATCTCGCGGTGGTCGGGAACAACTCGGCCATGAATCAGATTCGTTATGGACAGCTCAGCAAGTATGGTGAGGAACGTGGTGATGTCGGGAATAAGCTCGGCGATGTGCCTTTTTCTAAGTTTGGAGACATGATTGGCGGTTATGGAGAAGAGGTCACTGAAGCTGGCCAAATTCAACCGGCAATGCAGCGTGCACGGGAAGCAATTGCAAAAACCGGCAAGTGTGCCGTAGTCAATGTCTGGGTTGATCCCAATGAATATGCGCCGGGTACTAAAGCCCAAACCATGTATAAGTAAAATTCTTTTTAAACTTCGATAGCCTTAAAGTAGAGAGTTTCAATGTCACAACCACTCGACGGTATACGAATTCTGGATTTTACACACGTCCAGTCTGGCCCCACTTGTACCCAACTGCTCGCATGGATGGGTGCTGACGTGATCAAGGTGGAGCGCCCGGGCGTTGGTGATGCTACACGAAACCAACTCGTCGACGTGGAAGGAGCTGACAGCCTCTATTTCACCATGCTCAATCACAATAAGCGTTCCCTGACCCTCAATTCTAAGACCGAAGCAGGCAAGGAGGTGCTAGAACGATTGGTAAGAAAATGTGATGTCCTGGTGGAGAACTTTGCCCCAGGTGCACTTGATCGGATGGGATTTGGCTGGGAACGTATCCAGGAACTTAACCCCCGAATGATCATGGCTTCGGTTAAGGGTTTCGGGCCAGGGCCTTACGAGGATTGTAAGGTCTACGAAAATGTTGCGCAGTGTGCGGGCGGATCCGCGTCCACCACAGGCTTTCGCGATGGGTTGCCTATGGTTACCGGTGCGCAGATCGGTGATTCCGGCACTGGCCTACATCTGGGTTTTGGTATCCTGGCCGCGTTGTTGCATCGGGAAAAAACAGGCCGTGGGCAACGTGTGCTTGCCGCAATGCAGGATGGGGTGATTAACCTATGCCGGGTTAAATTACGTGACCAGCAGCGCTTAAAGGCTGGCCCCCTGAAAGAGTACTCGCAACACGGCGAGAATGTACCATTTGGCGAGGCCACGCCGCGTGCCGGCAACGATTCCGGCGGTGGGCAACCAGGCCGTATCCTGAAGTGCAAAGGATGGGAAACCGATCCTGATGCCTATACCTACTTCATTACTCAGGCCGCCGTCTGGAAAAATATTTGCGATGTTATCGGCAAGCCGGACTGGAAGGAAAACCCAGACTATGCAACGCCGCTAGCGCGTCTGCCACACCTAACTGAAGTCTTTTGTGCGATTGAGGATTGGACCGTGACCAAGAGTAAGTTCGAAGTCATGGAAATATGTAATCCTCTGAATATCCCGGTTGGACCGATCCTTTCGATGAAGGAACTTGCCGAGGAGCCATCCTTGCGGGCAACTGGCACTATCGTCGAATGTGATCACCCTGAGCGTGGGCCCTACCTATCGGTCGGATGCCCGGTAAAACTTTCGGATAACGATGTCACAGTAACACGTTCGCCCTTACTTGGTGAGCATACCGATGAAGTGTTGTCTAATGTGTTGGGGTATAACGAAGAGGAAATTGCAACTTTTAGGGAAGCTGGCGCAGTCTAAATGCACGGTCCTGTGCATCATACGACCGCGAGTGAACTGGAGTAACAAATGAAATTAATTGTTCACGGTCAGCAGGCATTCGGAAAATCAGTCCTCGAAGCACTCTTGGCTCGAGGGGAAATGATCTCTGCCGTTTACTGCGCACCTGACATCGATGGCGGTCGACCGGATCCGCTCAAGGTGTTTGCACAGGACCAAGGATTGCCTGTGTACCAACCGAAAAGTTATAAGGACCCGACTGTGTGGGATCAGATTAGGTCGCTGGAAGCTGACTTGTGTGTCATGGCGTATGTTACCTTGATGGTCCCGGAGGAAGCGTTAAATGCGCCTCGTTTGGGGTCAATTCAGTACCATCCTTCGCTGTTGCCTATGCATAAAGGACCCAGTTCAATCAACTGGCCGATTATTAATGGAGAGAATAAAACAGGTTTGAGTATTTTCTGGCCAGACAATGACCTGGATACTGGCCCGATTCTGTTGCAGAAGGATGTGGTAATCGATCCGGATGACACCTTGGGATCACTGTATTTCAATCATCTGTTTCCCATGGGGGTCGATGCAATATTGGAAGCTATCGATTTGGTGCGGGATGGAACAGCGCTGAGATTAAATCAGGATCCAGCGAAGGGTTCCTATGAGGGATGGTGTCAACGTACTGATGTAGAGATTGACTGGGCTCAGTCGATGGATGTGGTCTACAACTTGATTCGAGGTGCCAACCCCCAACCTGGTGCCTGGACAACACTCAACGGACATACAGTCACCATCCTGGACAGTAAAAAGGCTATCGGATTCGTTAATAGTGAACCGGGTTCAGTCGTTGAGGTAGATGCCGATGGAATCAGTATTGGTTGTGTTGAGGGCGCAGTTCGTGTCGAGAAATTCAAGCCAGAGGGAGCTGGAAAAATGAGTGCTAAGGAGTTTCTAGAGCACTACCGTATAGAACCGGGTGCCCAGTTTGGGTAGTTAATCTCCAGGTAACTTTAGACGTTTCCACAAAAGCCATGTTCAGTATCGCTTGAATCTGATCTTTGGCGTGGCTGAACCCTCATTTGTTAGGCGAAAGGATCAGTTGGGTTCAACGCTTGGATCGGCCGCCTCGGTTGCGGAATTGGTACTGTCTGAATTCGATGAGTTTTATCTTGAGTTTCAGCAGCTAACAGCAGCTGCTAAGTCCGCATTCGAAAAACGAGAATACCAGATTTCCCTTCGTATCAGTGAACAGAAGCTGACCCTTTACAGTACCAGTATGTATTCCCTAAGTGAGCGTCTCTCTAATTCATTTCCTGCGGCCTTGCAGGAGTCTTCACTCTGGGATGCCATTGAATCCGATTATCAGAAGTTCGTAAGCGTTCGGTATGAAGCTGACCTCGGAATTGCGTATTTCCATTCTGTGCGTCGGGCAATCTTTCGAAGTGAATGGAATCCAGTTGCATATTCATTTGGTATTTCTGTCGACCGGCGCGCTGCTGATTCTGATTATTTATTTTGTGCGGTTATTGGCGGGGGGATAACCCACGAGGTTGTGGTCGATATTCTGTCTGTTCCCAGGTTCAGTGTGCCTTATCGTGATGCGGAAGCAGATGCTGCGAATGTAGCCAACCGGGTATCAGAAGAACTTCAACGCCTTCATCCTGAGCAAGCTGCACATCGTGTAGAGGTGATCAAGGGAGGGTTCTACCGGAATCGCGGTGTCTATATCGTTGGTCGAATAGTCCTGACTAATAACGCAGTAATACCACTTATCTTGGCGTTGTTGAACAGCGAGGACGGTATTTACGTCGATGCTGTTCTGACAAAAGAGTCCACAGCACATAATCTTTTTAGCACAACGCGAGCAAACTTCAACGTAACAAATGCTAAGTACCACGAGGTGTCTGAGTTTTTGTACAGCATTATGCCTAACCGCCCATTGGGGCTTCACTATTCTACGATCGGATTCAATCACTTCGGTAAAGTGGCAGTGATGGACGAGCTGAAATCAGAACTGGTGTCCTTAGATGTATCTTTTAGTAGGGCGATCGGCTACCCGGGGACGGTTGCCATTGGATTCCACTCTCCAGATTCAACCTATAACTTGAAAGTCATCAGGAACAAACCGACTGCCCAGTACAAATGGGGTGAGTTCGAGGGGCTTGACCGTGTATTGGCAAAATATAGTCAGGTTCACGACATTAATCGTACGGGAAGCATGTTGGATAACATCATTTACTACAATGTGAAGTTAGAGCGGAAGTGGTTTGACGATGAACTCCTGCGCGAGCTTCTTTATGAGGCAAGCGAGACCGTGACAGAGCAGAGTAACTCTATAGTTTTCAAGCACCTTATTGTCCAAAGACGTATGACGCCGCTGCCGGTTTACCTAGAAACAGCCTCACCAGAAGACTGTGAGGTGGCAGTTGTGAATCTTGGATACTGTATAAAAAACAATACAGCGGCAAACATTTTTAATCGGGACCTGGATGCGAGAAACTATGGTGTTGGTGGTTTTATGCGCGTGTACCTATTTGATTACGATGCATTGACAGCGTTCACTGAAGTAAAAATTCGTAGTAATAGAGACCGGTATGATGGTGAAGAAGATATTCCTGACTGGGTTTTTGAGGATGGCGAGGTGTTTTTGCCTGAGGAAATAGAATGGGGTTTAAGAATTCCAAATCGTCGTCTTAGGCAATTATTTAGAAAAGTTCATGGTGATCTCCTGCAGGTTGATTACTGGGAGCAGATCCAAGAACAGCTACAGAAGGGCAGGGTGCCCAGTGTGCGTGTGTATCCGGAACGCGACCAGTTGCACTGGAAACGTTAATTACAACGGTTCGTCACGGTTTATCGACGTAATTAATATTGTGATGAGGTATGTTTTCGTTGTGAGGCATAAATTTCATTTATGAGCTCCGTAAAACTTTCTTACTGGTTAAATTAAGCAAAAGCAGTTAGTTTCCCGCACATTACTTTGGAACCTGCCTGATACCCCAGATTTGGGTACCAGACTACAAATTCCCCCGAGGCCTGGTTGATGAAAGTGTGTGTGGTGGGTGCGGGTGCGATCGGCGGCTACATGGCAATACGCATAGCGTCTGTTGGCCACGAGGTTTCTGTTGTTGCGCGTGGTCCCCATCTTGCGGCCATAAAAGCCAATGGCATGAAGCTGATTGAAGGGGGTCAGGAGACGATTGCCCAGGACCTAAACGCAACCGACAACATCAGCGACTTGTGTCCGCAGGATCTCGTGCTGATGGCACTCAAGGCCCATCAAATCGAACCAATTGTAGATAATTTGTCGTCTGTGATGAGTTCGGAAACTGTGATGGTGACCCTCCAAAATGGAATTCCATGGTGGTATTTTCAGAATTTTGCAGGGCCTTATACGAATAGACCCGTTCTATCTGTAGATCCACACCGAAAACTATTCGATGGTATAGATCCTGACTGTCTGATTGGTTGTATCGCCTATCCAGCAACTACCATCTCTGAACCGGGCGTTGTACGGCATATAGAAGGCAATCGATTTCCGGTTGGAGAACTCGACGGACAGGAAAGTGAACGTGTACAACGAGTATCGACATTGTTTGAAGAGGCAGGCTTTAAGTCTAGAATCCTCGATGATATCCGATCTGAAATCTGGTTGAAGCTCTGGGGCAATCTGACCTTTAATCCTATCAGTGCACTGACCCATTCCACACTCGAAGATATCTGCCGGTTTCCACTGACGCGAGAGTTGTCAGCGAATATGATGACTGAAGCGCAGGCTATCGGTGAGCGACTCGGAGCCCACTTCCGAGTCCCGATGGAAAAAAGAATTGCCGGTGCGGAGGCTGTAGGCTCGCATAAAACTTCAATGCTTCAGGATGTTGAGCAAGGCAAACCCCTGGAAATCGAGGGTATGCTCGGAGCGGTGATTGAATTGGCGGCGTTAACCAAGATCGAGGTCCCGACACTCAAGGCACTTTATGCCTGCGTCAGCTTACTGGACCAGACCGTACAAACCAGCCGCGTGAAGATAAAAGGAATCCAGGACAGGCAATAGACTATCGTTGGAATCTCAATGACAGTCAGAATTCACAGCTGACAACCACCATTGAGATCTAACAAAGAAAGTTCACCGGAAACCGGTTTAAGGTTTCTCACCTCGACCAAGCCGGATATTGACATCCTCAATGACGTCCGGCATCTGTTGCCAGGTATCAATTACGTAGTGTGCACCTGCTTTTTGAAGTAAGTCCCGCGTGTGTGCCAAGCGTCGCTTGATTTCGCCTTCCGACAAGCTGTCGGCTTCTTCGAGTGTGTCCATATCCATGTAGTTGCTATAGCGCGCAATACCTACACCCCAGCATCCCGCTTCCAAGGCTTCTCCAATCCCCGATACCGTGTCATCGACTTTGATTACGGATTGGATCGGGTGAACGTCCATGAGATCTAGATTACGGTAGACCATAAAAGGTTTTGGGCGGGCACCATTGATTACTTCATCGCCAGCAACTGAAGCATCAGGTGTGTAGCCCTGTTTGCGCGCATCCTCTTCAAGGATGTCTACCATGCTGCGTACAAAGCCGGTAGAACTCCCGATCTTGATACCTTGTTTCTGCAATGACTGCGTCGTTTCGGCAACCAGTGGTAGAAGTGTTGTGTAATTACGAAGGCAGTCTAGTTGCAGGGGTACAAAATCTTCGAACATCCGGTCAACATTCGCCTGATTAGGATATTGTCCGTGGATGCCGTGCCATCGTTCTCGAATCTCTGGAATCTCGGTCATTGCTTTGATATGAAGATCTTTACGCAGCCCCATTGGCCCACGAGCCTCGGACATCGTGACGTCGACGCCGTGATTTTGAAATACTTGGACAAATACAACAGCCGGGGCAAGTACATACGCGTCAGCTGTGGTACCGCTCCAATCAAGAATTAGACCTTTCACTTGGCCTGTATAGCTACGGTTATAGACGAAGTTTTGTCGGATTGTCATTAGAACTCCTAGATAATTAGTAGATTGGATGCTGTTCTCGGACAACCTGCACTGGGAGATGAACTGCAGAATAGTATTTTATCTGGTCGTTGCTTACCAGATAGGAGATTCGCGTTGGTGCGCGCGGTCAGCCAGCTGAATGATTGAGCGCAGCATCGAAAATATCATAGTTGCGTAAAGTGGTGTTGGTCCGCAGTTGAGATGCCGGGCGATTCAGAATAAACGGTACCCGCTGTTCGGACAGTCCCCCATGTGAGCGTAAAGGCTCGGAGAGCGCTGATAAGTCATGATACTGTTGAGAATGACCTAGAACCGACTCAGCGCTGGAAATCACCACGATATGACCCACCCGGTCCGGGGGCAGGGAAAATCTCTCACACGCTAGCGGGCCTTCAAGTACTAGCTCGATTCCTTTTTGTGCTGACAATTTGTGGCACACCGGTTGTATATCGGCAGGGTCGGCCAGATAGATTGTGGCGAATCCACCCAGCGCACCATGATGAACAACGTATGGATCTGTGATTGGCAGGATGATTCGGAATCTGTCAGAGGCTAATAGTTCTTCGATGAGCGGTTTCAAATAGACAATATTTGGTTGTCCGGCTGAATCGTGTTTGGCTTTCATACCGTGATCGGCAGTCAGGGCAATGACGGCATCATGTGCTTGCATTTTTATAAGATGATGATCGATCATGCTGTAGAACGCATCTGCTGCCGGGGTTCCGGGCCCGTGTTTATGTTGGATGTAGTCACTGGTTGATAGGTAGAGTATGTCAGGTGCCCAGGTATCCAGAAGTTTCAGACCGGTGGAAAATACATACTCAGACAGTGCGCCGCTGTAGACGTCCGGTGGTGGCAGGTCAGTTAGCTGGTCGGCATCGTCTATACCGTTTTCACTCTGTGTTGTCAGTTGACATTTTTCGGCGGAAAAACAGATCGCACTACCTTGCTCAAAATCTAGTTCATGACCAAGCATCCGCCTGAGTTTATCTTTAGCCGTGATGACGGCGATTCTTGCACCTTGATCTTGGAATGCTTTGAAAATCGTACCCACACGTAGCAATGCAGGATCATTCATCATCACTTCAGCGTCCGATCCAAGGTCGTAGAAAAAGTTGCCTGATATGCCATGAATGACCGGTGGTGTTCCAGTCACAATCGAAATGTTGTTGGGGTTTGTAAAACTGGGAATTGTGGCATCAGCGGTTCGAAACAACCCACGGTTTTTGATCGAAGCCAGATAGGGCATCCGACCGTTCTCAATGGCACGGTCGATATAACCACCCCCATCCGATAGCGGGTAGCCGGGTTCACTGCCGTCCAGGCAGATCACAACGACGGGTCTGTCGGGCCACCGGTACTTCCGATTATTGCAGGTCACATAACGCATGGAGATGTTAGGTCATACAACAGGCCAGGGACCACAGTTGCAGTATCGCTTGTTTGGCGGTGGTTGATGTTCTGAGCGGCCCGGGTGTGAGAAGCAAGGGTTCATCACCAGGTGAAGTCGCGATTGCCAGATGTTCTTGATCGTTTTTCATCGGTTTCAAATTGGGTGTGTAGATGAATGTTAAGGAACTCAAAGATCATTAAGCCCCTTGGGGGTATTGGGCGCTATGAAATTTGGTTATGGGTTTAGCGAGCTGCGGGTCAGAACACCTTCTGCTTTAACTTTACCTTTGCGTAACTGTTTGAGCTTCACGACCAGATAGTCCAATTTTGGAGACAGCCAGTAGTACAGCTGCCGGCTGGACTTCCGATCTATAAAATAGCGTAGGCTTTCTACGGGCTGTCCTTCAATGGTAACCGTTTCGGCTTGCTCCAGTACAAATTGATACGGACGAAGCTGGTCACCCTCGTGTACTGTGTAAAGTGGCTCGGTCACACCCTGCCGAATGTCAATCCGGGCCATGAGTTCGAACGAGAGTGGATCCAGTACGTTGGGTGTCAGTGGCATGGTCAGCTCGGTACCGCGATAGTGGACGTGGCTTGTACCGGATGACCAGTCGAATTCAATCCGAATAGCGCGATTATCAGCTTCGGTACCATCGTCTGCGGTATAGAGATTGGGTCGTATTCGACCTGAATGCAGCTGAAAATGTGAGTGCTCGACCACTGTGCCGATGCCTGTGAGCGACCCCAGTCCCTTGAGTCGTGTCGATGCGGTTAAGTGGTAGTGTTGGCCAGAACGGATCAGTTCAACTTTTCGTTCAATATTAAGGCCGGAGCGGGTGATTGCGTAATCAGCTGAAAATGGTTCAATACCGTTGCCACCGCTCGCTTGTGCCGGCAGCAGAACCAAAATCAGCAGCCATAGGGGTGTGCCCTTGGGGCATAAGCAGCGAGTGCTACGCTTAATATGGCGCAGTGGATACCGGAAAATGCAGGAGATATGAAGCACAATCAGCCGGTATATTGTCGGGTGATCCATATGGCGGACAAGGCCGGGCGCTCATTGTGTTCAATTTCGACAGAAATATTGTGGTGCAATGTCCATTCACCGGCTGTTCGTTCTTCAGCAAGTTCAAGCGTGAAGTGTGCACGCACGCGGGCATCAGAGCGCACGGGGGTGATGAATCGGATCCGATCAAATCCGTAATTGATGCTCATTCGTACGTCCTTGATGATGGGCAGCGTGGATTCGGCCATCTGTGTGAGTTGTGACAGTGTCAGGAAACCATGTGCAATTGTCCCGCCAAAAGCTGTTTCAGCACCTGCCCGTTCTGGATCAGTGTGTATGAACTGATGATCGTTCGTAATATCGGCGAACTGATTGACCATCAATTGTGATAGCTGTACCCAAGGAGATATGCCGAGCTTTGTTCCCTGCATGCTTTGCAGTTGGTCTACGGCAATTGTAGTCAGTTTTGTCATGAAACCTCGCTGCAAATGGGGATACGCCCTGAAGTATCGGCCTGATAGAGTGACGTCGGGTCGTTACAGGCCGCACGTCTGGCGTAAAATAGGACTTGTTCGTCCAGATGTAATTCGACATTCTATCCCGGTCCGCTGGAATCGTGTGGGCTGTGTGTACGGTACGGGAAAACCAATCTTACGCAAAAGTGATGATTCAACTGCTTTACCAAGGCCAGTGGCTACTTTTCTGTGTCATTCTGGCGGCCCTTCTTTTTTCTCTATCGTTTCACGAGTTTGGGCATGCCTGGGCCGCAAAGCGTTTTGGTGACGACACTGCCCAGCGGGCAGGCCGTCTTACACTCAACCCGATATCTCACATCGATCCTATGGGATTGATGATGGTGGTGTTTGTTGGGTTCGGCTACGCGAAACCGGTACCGACTGATCCACGGCGGTTTACATCCCGTTATGCCGAGATGCTGGTCGCTGCTGCTGGTCCAGCAATGAATCTGCTGTTGGCGGTGATTACTGTAAATATCTTTGTCCAGGGACTACAATTTGGTTGGTACAGTCCATACGAGACGCTACCGCAGTCTATGCTGTTTGTTGCTCGAATTAACCTATTGTTGATGGTATTCAATCTGCTGCCGATCGGTGCGTTGGACGGACACTATATTTTGCCTTATTTTCTACCGCGACAACTGTCGCAGCGGTATCGTTATTACAACGAACGATACGGGAATCTCGCATTATTGGGATTGATAGCACTGTCGTTTTTGGGCATCCCAGTTTTGCAGACCGTTTGGCATATCAGCGATGTTCTCTTACCACTTATTGTGTTTGTGTGAACAGTTGCCAAACACGGCGCAATGGCGAATTTGATCATGGCTGATCAGAACGGATCACCGTCAGCAGCATCACAACGGATTTTGGAAAGGGCTTATGCCCTTAAGACTCCAGACGAAGCGAAGACTCTCTATCGCGATTGGGCTGTGTCATACGATCAGCAACTGGAGCAGGGACTACATTACATTGCGCCTGCTTGTATAGCGCAAATCTTGGGAAACGTTCTGGAGGATCGTACTGCCTTGATCCTGGATATAGGCTGTGGCACCGGGCTTGTGGGAACGTATCTGCTCGGTCATGGGTATTCGGCAATCGATGGACTGGATTTTTCTGCTGAAATGCTTAACCAAGCCAGGAACAAGCGGGTCTACCAGACACTGATTCAGGGCGACCTCAATACCGTGTTTGACATCCCGGATCAGACCTATGATGCAGGTATTTCCTGCGGAACGTTTACCCACGGCCATGTTAAAGCAGATGCCTTGGATGAGATTCTCAGAGTGCTGAAGCCTGGCGCCTGCTTTGCATGCACAATTCATCGGGAGGTCTGGCAATCAGCAGGGTTTGAGAGCAAATTTGCCCACCTTATGGCGTCAGGGATTGCAGAGCTGGAAAGTATGAACGAACAGCCTTTTTACAAGAATGCGCCTGATGATGGCCGTTTCTGTGTTATCAGACGACTGTAGCGAGGTCATTCATAATTGTGTTTGGGGGTTGATGCGAGTGCTAGAATGACCGCAGCAGACTGTTTGGTTTAGTGGTTAAGGACCGTTTTCTGGCGGCGGCAGTCGGTCTCCCTGGTGGCGATAAATTGTGAACCCGGTCAGGTCCGGAAGGAAGCAGCCGCAGCAATTCATTCGGGTGCCGGGGTCGGGCCGGCTGGCGCCGTCTCCAGTTACCATTCAGTCGGTATTGATCATATGCAGCAAGATCCTGTTTCAGCGAGAATAGAAACTGTATGAGCTACCAGGCATTGGCAAGACGCTGGCGCCCTCGACACTTCAAAGATGTCGTCGGTCAGGACCATGTCGTATCAGCGCTTACCAGTGCCTTAGACAATGAACGGGTTCACCACGCATTTTTGTTCTCGGGCACCCGCGGTGTCGGAAAAACCACTTTGGCAAGATTACTGGCCAAAGCACTAAACTGCGAACGGGGTGTTAGTTCACAGCCGTGTGGATCTTGTTCAGCCTGTCAGGGTGTGGATGAAGGAAGATTTATTGACTTGCTTGAGGTCGATGCTGCGTCCAGGACTCGAGTTGATGATACGCGGGAGATTCTCGATAACGTCCAATACACTCCAACCCAGGGTCGTTGCAAGGTTTATCTGATTGACGAAGTTCATATGCTCTCAGGCCATAGTTTTAATGCTTTGTTGAAAACACTCGAGGAACCACCTGACCATGTCAAGTTTCTCCTGGCTACTACAGACCCACAAAAGCTGCCAGCCACAATTATTTCCCGTTGTCTCCAGTTCAACCTGCGTGCTCTATCGCCTGACCAGATAGCGGCACAGCTGGATAAGATTCTGACAGCTGAAGAAATAGAGCACGACAGCGAATCTCTGGAAATTATTGCGCGTGCCGCTTCGGGCAGTATGCGCGATGCGCTGAGTCTGCTTGATCAGGGTATTGCCTTTGGCAGTGGCCATGTGAGTGTCGATTCAATGCGGGACATGCTGGGAATGATCGAGACAAGACACGTGGAGCATATACTCAGGGGCCTTGCTGCCCATGATGGTGCCAGTGTCTTGGCTGTAGCAGACGACATGGCTGAGCGGGCGCTGGACTATATGTCTGCCCTTGATGATTTGCTTCTCGCCCTCCAGGATGTTGCTGTCTATCAAGTATCTCCTCAAGGTTATGCGGCCAAGGGCGAAGTTTCGGCTTTCACCACTGAATTGGGCGACCTGATGAGTCCTGAGGATGTTCAGCTCTATTACCAGATTGCGTTGTTGGCAAAGCGTGATCTGCATTTGGCACCTGATCCTGGGTCTGGATTTCAGATGGCGCTTCTCCGAATGTTGACCTTCATCCCTGATCTGGTAGAAGAGTCCGCTCCTTCCACGGATCTCCCAAACCGCCCACAGAAAAAAAGCGTTAGCAAAGCCAAGTCTGTCAGACAAAAACCTGCCCAAGTGCGCAATGATGTGCGCGGGGAGGTTGGTGCAGAGTCACCTAAGCGAGCCCCAATCGAGGTCAGTAACTCAACTGACGCAGATCCGGCGGATCCGGAAATATGGACTGACCTGGTTGCGACTGCTGATCTGACTGGGATTACCCGTGAGTTGGCCATGAATTTGGCACCACAGCGATTTATCCAGGGTGTGCTTGAGGTATCCTTGGTGAAGTCGCTCGGGCACTTGGCTAATGACGCTCGAATTAAGACTCTAGAGAAGTCGCTTTCGACCCAGCGAAAAGGCGTTCTGAAACTAAAGCTTGTGGAGTCGATAGAAGATAAGGTTTCCACGCCAACACCGGTGCAAACCGAGAAACGCCAGGCGGATGAGGCCAAGCAGGCGGCCTATCAGTCTATGCTCGAAGACCCGGCTGTACAGGAGATGATGAAACGGTTTGATGCAACAGTTGTGCCTGAGTCAGTCAGACCCGCCAAATCGCAAGAGGTTGGAAAATGAAGGGACCGCTGGGAAATATTATGCAACAGGCGCAAGCCATGCAGGAGAAATTCAAGAAAGCACAGGAAGAGTTGGCCCAGATCGAAGTCACTGGAACGTCTGGTGGCGGGTTGGTGGAAGTGGTCATGACATGTCGGCACGATGTCCGGCGCATCAAGATTGATGATAGTTTGGTCAGTGATGACAAAGAAGTGCTGGAAGATCTGATCGCAGCTGCAGTAAACGACGCGGTACGACGGGTCGAGCAGGCGAGCCAGGAGAAAATGAGCGGGTTGACTTCGGGGCTCAATATTCCCGGACTGAACCTACCTGGTGGACTATGAAAGAAGGCCACGCAATTGAACAGCTGAAGCGTGCGCTTCGACGCCTACCAGGTGTGGGGCCCAAGACGGCTCAGCGGATGGCTTTTTATCTTCTCGAGCGAGATCGGGATGGTGCCGGCCAACTTGCTGAGGCACTCACCGAAGCAGTGGCTACCATCAAGCACTGTACGCGGTGTAACAATTTCAGTGAAGAGAATTTGTGTCCAATATGTACATCTGGGAAACGCGATGAGAGCCTGTTGTGCGTTGTTGAGACCCCGGCCGACTTGGCTACCATCGAGCAGGCGGGTGCCTTCTCTGGCTATTACCTAGTTCTGATGGGGCACCTTTCACCATTGGATGGTATCGGCCCAGACGATCTTGCGGTCCAACACCTATTGAAGGTTCTGTCGGACTATCCAATACAAGAGGTCATTTTGGCGACTAACCTGACAGTTGAAGGGGAGGCGACAGCTGATTATCTGTCGGATCTTATGGCGCTATCCAAGGTTCAGATTAGTCGTCTGGCCCGTGGCGTCCCAGTAGGCGGTGAACTTGAATATATGGATTCCAACACGCTTAATCAGGCTTTCTCCGATCGACGTGCTGCTCGGGTCGAGTTAGCCTGAGTCAAAACTGTACAAGTCTAATTTCCAGCCAATAGCGTGCCAACCCGGGAACGTAACCTTTAACAAAGCCTGTGTGGCCACCTTTGTCACTGAGTTCCAATTAGACACCAGGCCCGAGTTCGTTCTCCTCAGGTAATAGATCTTGCGTCATGAAAGGATCATCTCTGGCCTGAAGGATCAACGTTGGTGTGGTGATCCGCGGTCGGTGTTGTCGGCAGCTGTCTGTAGCGGAGTAGTGTTCAGCATCACGGAATCCGCGGAGGGGTGCCCAGGTTATCGAGCTCGCGAAAAGTTCGAGTCTTAAGTAGAGCAGGCATATCTAGACCGGTATCGTGCTGATCAGCATTCCTGATGGCGGTTTTCTTCATTGACCCTATGAGCCAGTGTTGGTAAACCTTGGAGAGGCCTTTTTCCAGTCGGGATGCACACTGTGACAGTTCGAAGGGAACCGAAACAGCTGCTGCCAAAGGGATTTCCGGATCTTTTTGTCCAAGCAGTTTCAGGCGCATGTTTCCACCCAGAGAGTAACCCACGGCAAACAAAGGCACATTCGAATTGTGTAGATGAAGCCAACGTATCACGTGATCCAGGTCGTTGGTTTCGCCGGCGTGATAGGTTCTGGAAAGTCGGTTATCTTCTCCGCTGCAACCCCGATAGTTCATCACACAAGTACGAAACTCATGCTGGTTGAGGACTGAGCATAACCCGCGTACATCGTGAGACTGTGAAGATCTTTCTAGGCCATGAAGTACTAGAACTACGGGTCTGTCGTGATTGACAGGGCCCGACCAGTCCAGATCAAGAAAGTCTCCGTCTGGGAGTTCCAGACGTTGACGATGATAATCCACCTTGAGGCGGTGGCGGGCAAAAATTGGCTACAGCGTCTGCTGGTGTGGGTTTCGGCACCACCAAGCTGGCTTAAATCCAGAACAGACCTTCCTACGCCTGCCCAGATCTATGAAGCTGGCCATCTTGGTACCACCACCCGCAAGATCAGGATCTGGGTTGACTGAAAGTGAGTGGCTTGCCGTAGACGCCGGGTCGGATTCTGCCGGACTCAAAGACCACCTGTCCGCCTACAATGGTATAGATAGGCCACCCTACAAGTTCCAGGCCAGTGTATGGACTCCATCCTGCACGGCTGAATACTTCCTCATCTCTGACCGGATGGTGCCGCTCCATATCGACCAGGGTCAGATCAGCATCAAAGCCCTCACCAATACAGCCTTTGTTTGGAATGCCGTATATCTCGGCAGGTCCAATACTCATCCAATTCTGCACCTGCTGTAATGTGCATTTCCCAGCCTTGAACTGGGTCAGCATTAGCGGAAGGGAGGTTTCCACACCCGGCATCCCGGCCGGAGAGTCGGGATAGGGTCGAGATTTTTCCTCAAGTGTGTGCGGTGCGTGGTCTGTCGCAATGATATCTATAATGCCGTCTTTCAAACCGCACCACAGAGAATCTGCATTTTGGGGGCTACGAATCGGTGGGTTCATCTGCGCCCGGGCACCGAGTCGAGCGTAATCATCAGTACTCAGGAACAGGTGATTGGGAATTACTTCACAACTCACCTGAGCAGACTTGTGCTGACGAAGGTATTCGACCTCGATAGCAGTCGACAGATGGAGAATGTGGAGGCGTCGGCCATATTTTTTGGATAGCTCTAGCGCCCGTTGGGTGGCGATAAGGGCGGTCTGGGGGTCACGAATTTCAGAGTGAAGCTGATGGGTTACTGAGGTGTTGGAGTCAGATAGGATAGCGGCTGTGCGTTGATTGATACGTTCTTCATCTTCGGCGTGCACCGCGATGAGGCGCTCGCCTGAAGAGAATATGCGGTCAAGAGATTTATCATCGTCGACTAGCAGGTCCCCCGTGCTTGATCCCATGAAAATCTTGATCCCACAAGCAGGGTGCGTGGTGTTCAGGGATTGCAGATTGTCTCGTGTAGCACCGATAAAAAAACCGTAATTTGCAACGCAAGTTTCCGCGGCCCGGTTCAGTTTCCAATCCAGCTGTGCCTGATCTATTGTGGCAGGCTTACAGTTCGGCATCTCCAGGAAGCTGGTAACACCGCCTCTGACGGCAGCACGAGAACCTGACCCCAGGTCTTCCTTGTGGGTGGCTCCTGGCTCCCGGAAGTGGACCTGTGGGTCGATGATACCGGGAAGCAGTAGATTACCGTGTGCATCAATGGTTTCTCTAGCTTCGCCGCTAATTGTCTGGTCGATCCGCTCGATTCTACCGTTTTTGCAGGCAAGATCAGCGTCAACGATAGATCCATCTGGATGTGCGACCCGGGCGTTCTTGATGACGAGATCGAACATTTGTCTCATGGGCTTACCGAGTAAACTGCTGTCTCGCTATATTGTACGGCCCAAGAGCTATCTAGGCGATAGTGTCGTGCGATTGATTTTGTTGCTGGCCGGAAACGAAGTCGCAATGTTAAGCAAGTTGTTTTTCCCGGATTTCATCAAGGGTCTTACAGTCGATGCACTGGTTGGCTGTAGGGCGTGCTTCTAGACGCTTTATACCAATGGATACCCCACAGCTATCACAATAACCGTAGTCGCCACTGTCGATCATTCCGATGGACTCTTCGATTTTCTTAACCAGTTTCCGCTCACGGTCACGGGTTCTCAGTTCAAATGAGCGGTCGGTCTCCTGTGTCGCGCGATCATTGGGGTCGGGCAGATTAATTGATTCATCCTGCATGGACACCACAGTCCTTTCGGTATCGTCGATCAGTTCCTGCCGCCAGGCACTTAAGATTGCCTTGAAGTGTTCCTGCTGGTCGTCGTTCATGTATTGCTCGCGCTTCTTGGCTCGATAGGGCTTGATGCCATGGATTAGTTCTGCGAGTTTTGTTTTTGCTGTGGCCATCTAGAAAATCGCTCTAGTGAGATTAACTTCCAAGCACGGGGCTCAATGCTCCGTTCTCTCGAAAGCGGGCCGTTATACCAGAGTGGCCTCTGGTGTGCAACCATTTTTGGTTGGGACCTACAGTAGCAAATATCGATTGAATTGTACTCATATCAGCTTGGGTCTACGGTTTGACACTGGGAAACCAACGTGGTGTCGTCTCTCGCTCTATTTGCCTGGAAACAGTAAAGTTCTGGCTGCGAAACGGGTAAGTTCAGATATAATGTAATGCCAGTTTGGATCAGATAATTCTAACAGCGAATTCTTGCGATGGCTGTGGCGTTGGTCACCAGTCGCGAGTAATTGCATGTGTTGAGTCCCGAAAGAAGCCCAATGCCCGTAAAACAAATGAGCTGAGTTGATGCAGCTTAAGAAACTCAACCTTTCTGGATTTAAGTCTTTCGTAGACGCTACATCTATTACTATTCCGGCCGACTTTACTGTGATAGTTGGCCCGAATGGCTGTGGCAAGTCTAATGTCATCGATGCGGTTCGCTGGGTTATGGGTGAGGCATCCGCCCGCAACCTCCGCGGTGAGAGCATGTCAGATGTCATTTTTAACGGTTCCGGTTCGCGGAAACCGGTGGGCAAAGCTTCAGTAGAATTGCTATTTGACAACAGTGAGGGCACAGCGCCTGATGCGTATGCAGCGTTTGCTGAAATATCTGTCAGACGCACCTTGTCCCGTGATGGTACTTCTGAATACCTGATAAATCGTGCCCGTTGCCGGCGAAGGGATATAACGGATCTTTTCCGTGGTACCGGTTTGGGTGCCCGTTCCTATTCCATCATTGAACAAGGCATGGTCTCAAGAATTGTAGAGGCCCGCCCAGAGGAACTTCGTAGTTTCGTTGAGGAAGCAGCCGGTATCACCCGCTACAAAGACCGGCGCCGCGAAACAGAAACACGTATTCGGCACACACGGGAAAATCTTGACCGGATCGGAGATATTGTAAGTGAGCTCGCCAGTCAGCTCCGCAGACTGCAGCGCCAGTCGCAGGCCGCCCGGCGTTATCAGAAGCTCCGGGATGAAGAATGGGTTGTCAATGGTCAGTTGCTTGCCGTGCGTTATGTCACGATGAAACAGAGAAGTGAAGAACAAGATAGGAGCACGGCCCAGGCAAGAAATCAGGTGGAAGCTGAACTGGCTCAGCAGAGATCGCTTGAGAGTAAGGTGGAAGAGATCCGTACACAACAGTCAGATGCCCAGAAACTGATGAATGACATTCAGGCAGGGTTTTATACGGTGGGCGCTGAGGTCGCCTCGGTTGAACAGAAGATAGAGCACACCCGTGAAACCGAGCAGCAGCAGCGATCTGAGTTGGGTCGATTGACAGCTGATTTGGAATCGATCAGTACGCAGTTGGAGCAGGATTCACTGGAAAGTCAAAAACTGGAAGATCTGATGTCTCGCAGTGAAGCACAGCGTGCCAGTCGGGAATCAGGACTTCAATCTGCTCAGCAGCAACTTCAGAATACAGAACAGCTATTCGAGGACTGGCAGGAGCGTTGGCACGACTTTACCCAACAAGCGGCTGAACCTGCCAGGAATCAGGAAGTGCAGCGAACGCGGATAGAACAGTTCGAATCAGTAGATCAAAAAACACAAGAGAGACTGGCTCGTCTAGATGAGGAAGATCTAAAACTCCTTGAGGAAGAGGAGCAGCTTGATGTGGAGGGAACGAGGACAGTTTCTCAGCAACATGACCAGCAAGTTGAGGACAGGCGGGCTGATTTTCAGAAACTCGTACAAAGGATAGAGGATGGCCGTCGGGCTGCAGAGAGCCTAGCTCAGCGTGTTGACGAAGGGCGGAAGAACATGCACGCAACGAACAGTCGTCTTGAGAGTTTGATCGATCTGCAGGAGTCGGCCCTGAAGCATGACGATCGCTATCAGGAGTGGCTGGTTCGTCGGGGTCTTTCGCACGCACCCAGGCTTGCGGAGGAGGTCAAGGTCGCCGATGGATGGGAGGCCGCAGCTGATGCGTTATTAGGGAATCGACTTGCCGGGCTGGGTGTTGGCAGTATAGAAAATACCATTGCCGATGAAACTGCGCTGCCAGCCAGCAATTTGTTTTTTATTGAGTCCGGTCCAATTTCCGAAATTGCTGATGATTTTAAAACCCTGTCGAGCAAGGTACGCAGTTCACGCTATGACCTGCAGTCGGTGTTGGCAGGGGTTTATATTGCTGAAACACTGCCCGAAGCGATGCAAAGGAGAACTACTCTAAAGCTGCATGAATGCGTAGTTACGCGCTGTGGGACCGTGGTAGGAATAAACTGGGTTCGAGCACCACGCAGGCCAGATAACGAGACAGGCCTGCTGTCCAGGGAGGATGAAATAGACGGGTTACGCGAAGAAGTTTCCCATCTCGTACCCGCTACGCAGGCGCTGGAAGATGAGCTACTCTCTGTCCGTGATCGGTTTCGACTTTTAGAACAGCAACAGCAGACCGAGCAACAAGAAGTGCACGGCTTGCGCCTTACGCGAGACGAACACCGCCAGTCTCTGGCTGATAAGGAAGCACGCTTTGCTCAGATTGAAACCAGACGACATCAGCTTGCCAGCGAAATGGAAGAACTTATCTCCGAGCTGGGTAAAACAGGAGAGGGGCTCGATGAGGCCCGTCGAAATCTTGCTTTAGCAGAAAATGAGACAGGTTCGGTTGATAGTGATCGGGAAGTCCTGCTGAAGGAAAAGCAGCAGGTATCAGATGTGCTGATTCAGTCGAGGCGTGCGGTACAGGATAATCGAGATCAATTGCACCGAGCCGAGCTCGACCTTCAAGGTGTTAGGGCATCGCTTGAATCGCTCCAGGCCGGTCTTGAACGACTGACAACGCAGCATCAACAGACTGCCTTCCGACATCAGGAACTGGAGCATACGTTACGGGTTGGTGTCGAGCCAGAACAGGTTTTGAGACAGCGACTGGACGAACTGCTCGATAGTAGGATCGAAGTCGAAACCAGGTTGACTGCTGCCAGAAATGATTACGCCCAGTTTGACGAGAATCTCCGAGACACACAGGCACTGGTGTCCGAATGTGAACAAAGGGTCGCAGTAGCCAGGGATGCATTGCAAGAACAGCAATTAAAAGCTCAGGAACTCGATGTGCGGATGGATACGTTGCGCGAGCAGATCGAAGCGAGCAAATACCTCCTTGAGAAACTATTGGCCGAGTTGCCGGATGACGCCGAAGAATCTCTCTGGACGGAGAAATCGCAGCAGCTGGGCGAAAAAATAGCCAAGATAGGGCCGGTAAATCTTGTGGCTATTGAAGAATTTGAAGAGCAATCTGAACGCAAGAACTATCTGGATAAACAACATGCTGACCTCGTTGAGGCTCTTGACACACTCGAGAATGCGATCAAAAAAATAGACAGAGAAACCCGAGATAGATTCAAACAGACATTTGATAACTTGAACGCTGGATTCATTGAATTTTTCCCACGATTGTTTGGAGGAGGAAGCGCTGTACTTGAACTCACTGATGGAGACTATCTGACTGCCGGTGTTACAGTGATGGCCAGACCTCCCGGTAAGCGTAACAGTACGATTCACCTGCTTTCAGGTGGAGAGAAGGCATTGGCAGCAGTCGCCTTGTTGTTCGCATTATTCCGCCTCAATCCAGCCCCTTTTTGTATTCTTGATGAGGTTGATGCGCCGCTTGATGATGCGAATGTGGTTCGATATTGCCAGACTCTAAGAACCCTTTCAGAACGTTCACAGCTGATCGTAATAACGCATAACAAGATTACAATGGAATCCTCAGATGTGCTTCTCGGCGTAACCATGGGTGAGCCCGGAGTATCTTCTATCGTTTCAGTCGATATCGAAGAAGCTGTAGAGATAGCTGCACAATGACATGACTCTGCGACTGGCTCTGCTTACTCTGGGTGTTGTAGTACTGATCCTCATTTTGGGCCTATCGTACCTGCGTTGGCGCCCCAATTTATCTCGTCTGAAAGTCCCCGTAAGAGTTTTCGGAAGGATGTTTGTGTCACCGATAGCAAATATTTTCCAACTTCTCAGAGCGCGCTTTGCCATCAGGCGGAACTCTAAAAGTGGTCAAAGAGAACCATCTCTGGTGTCTGCGGCAGACTTTGAACTGGGAGAGCAGCCCGTCTCCGGGAGCGATGAGTCGCCTGAGCCCGGGCAACAAGCTCTAGACAGAAAACGTGGAGCTGACTATCACAGGACCCGAGATATTGCTGGATTGCTACCTGAGGATGGTGTCGGCTCAGGGCCGCTGCGTATCGATTACTGGGCAAGACTTTCAGGAGATGAGTTAGTTGATCGGGATAGCGTCTTATCTCTGTATCGAGAGTATGAAATTAACCTTGAACATCCAAGAGCGGTGCATGGTCGCAGTCACCCCGGAAGGGTTTGGCTGGATCTTGAGCAGGCGGGTAGCGATGAGCTGTTCGAAGATCTTGTTGTGAGTCTTCAGCTGGCTGATCACTCTGGCCCAGCAGAAGAAACTGAATTGACACGATTTAACAGCCTTATATTTGCACTTGCGGAAGGCCTTCACCGGCGATGCCAACTCGACAGCTCAATTGAAGAAGCTCTTCCTCACGCACGACGGCTGGATCGATTCTGTAAAGCCTACGATATGCTTGCAATAGTGAATATAGAGCCAATCGGTGAAACCAGTTTTTCGGGTAAGGATGTAGAACGGGTGACGCAGAGGTCGGGTATGCGACTCGGTGACCAGAACATCTTCCATTATTACGATCCGAGAAATGGAAGCAGTCAGTTCAGCTTGGCTAACCAGTACCAGCCAGGGTATTTTTCCCACACAGACATGATTGATGGTTCATTCAGGGGAATGACAATGTTTATGAGTATCCCACGCTGTACCGAACCCTCAAGTTCCTTCCGAGAAATGCTGTCAGTAGCTGAATACCTGGCCAGTGAACTCAACGGTAGCCTGGCTGATCCTGACAGCGGACGGTTGTCACCGGCACATTTAGCGCTTATACAGCGCCAGGTCAATGGCGTTGGAGAGTCTATGAAAAGGCTGGGTGTGACACCAGGGGGAGAGGAGGCATTGCGCCTGTTCTAGGATTGATATGAAGAAAGGTTCCAGAGCCGAGATAGACAGACTGTACGGTCAGATTCGGTATCATGACTACTGTTATTATGTTCTGGATGCCCCGGAGATACCCGATGCTGAATATGATCGCCTGTATCGTGAACTGATTGCGCTTGAGGTGCGTAATCCTGATCTGGTAGCAGGCGATTCGCCTACCAAACGAGTCGGCAGTGCACCTGTTCAGAATCTCGACGAGGTGCAGCATGCAATACCGATGCTCTCCCTGAGTAACGCGTTTGCGCAAGACGAAGTCATTGAATTTGATCGCAGGTGCCGAGAGGCTCTGGGATTGGATGTTGTGGACTATGTTGCTGAGCCTAAGCTCGATGGATTAGCGATTAGCCTTCATTATGACGATGGCCAGCTGGTGCGTGCTGCGACACGAGGGGATGGAAACCGAGGAGAGGATGTAACCCACAATGCCCGTACAATCCGTTCGATTCCATTGCACCTGGTAGGCGGAGATTATCCTGATCAGCTGGAAGTTCGTGGTGAGGTCTATATGCCTCACGCAGGTTTTGCACGACTCAATGACGTGCAACGTCGTAGTGGCAGCAAACTCTACGTTAATCCACGGAATGCAGCTGCTGGCAGTTTACGACAGCTGGACCCCAGAATTACAGCCAGCCGCCCTTTAGCGTTCTACGGTTACGGTGTTGGACTGGTCAATGGCGGTACATCTCCTGAATCACAAAGCCAGGCGCTGGACGCCCTACGACATTGGGGTATCCCGGTCAATCCACGGGTGAGTACTGTCAGCGGGGCCGAGGGGTGTATGGAATATCACGAGAATATTCTTGTCATAAGGGAGAAGTTGGCTTATGACATAGACGGTGTTGTGTACAAAGTCGACAGTTTTTCAGCCCAGGATCAACTCGGCTTTATTGCCAGAGCACCCCGTTGGGCACTGGCGCATAAGTTTCCTGCACAGGAGGAGCTTACGGTCATTCAAGGTATTGAGGTTCAGGTTGGGCGAACGGGTGCAGTTACGCCGGTGGCTCGCCTTCAGCCGGTGTTTGTTGGCGGCGTAACGGTTTCAAATGCGACTCTTCACAATGCCTCTGAAATCAGGAGGCTAGATGTCAGAATAGGTGACACAGTGATTGTTCGTCGGGCGGGTGATGTGATTCCCGAAGTGGTTAAGGTCGTGCTGGATCGTCGTATAGAAGGCACTCGATCATTTCGTTTCCCAAAGCGGTGTCCCATATGCGGGTCAGATATTGTTGGCGATGTCGATCAGGTTGTCCTTCGCTGTAGCGGTGGCCTGTTCTGCAGTGCCCAGCTGAAAGAATCTATCAAGCACTTTGCATCCAGGCGGGCTATGGACATAGAAGGTCTTGGCAGTAAGCTTGTAGATCAGCTTGTCGAGACAAGATATGTTCGTGATGTGGCTGATTTGTTTGATCTGGATCTTGAGACTCTGTTGAGCCTTGAACGGATGGGTGAAAAATCAGCCCGCAATCTACTCCATGCGATAGATCATTGCCGAAATACCAGTTTAGGGAGGTTCCTGTTTGCACTCGGGATACCACAAGTTGGTGAAGTGACAGCCAATATATTGGCCGAACACTTTGCAACCCTCGATGGGCTTCGGGTTGCAGATCAGTCGCAACTCGAGGAAGTATCAGATGTTGGACCTATCGTGGCAGAAGAGGTGTTGCGATTTTTTTCTCAGACTGATAATCAGCAGGTGCTTGATCGACTTCTGTTGGTCGGCGTCACCTGGCCAGACAAACAGAATTCAACAACAAGCCACAAACTGGCAGGCAAAACATTTGTCTTGACAGGGAGTCTTGATCACCTCACACGCGATGATGCCAAACAGCGACTGACTAGGCATGGTGCCCGGGTTACTGCAAGCGTTTCAGGAAAGACAGATTTTTTGGTTGCCGGTTCTGATCCAGGATCGAAGCTTGTTAGAGCGGAAGAACTAGGTATCTCGGTTCTGGATGAGACCGCATTCCTGCTCTTATTGGGGGAACATAAATAATTTGATGTCGGGAAAAAAAATTCAGCGCTAAGATACAATCTACCTTGTACCACCATAGCCCGGAGGGCGGTTTGCCCAGACAGGACTGGGCCATAGTTAATCCCATTGTCAGGAGATATGATGAAAGACACGTTCGGTTCACGTGAAAGACTTGATGTCGGGGACGAGTCCTACGAGATTCGGGCACTCGATGCGCTTAGCGATGAGTATGACATTGCGCGTCTGCCTTACTCGTTGAAGATTTTGCTGGAAAACCTGCTCCGTAACGAAGACGACTCCAGTGTCAGTGCAGAGGATATCCGTACCCTCGCCGGATGGGATCTCCAGGCAGGTGCGGCATCTGAAATCGCTTATACGCCTGCCAGGGTATTGATGCAGGATTTAACCGGCGTGCCTTCAATAGTAGACCTGGCTGCCATGCGTGAAGCTATGACGGAACTTGGCGGTGATCCTGATCGTATCAATCCATTGTCGCCGGCTGACATGGTAATAGACCACTCTGTCATGGTAGACCATTTCGGGTCAGCTCAATCCCTAGATCTCAATGCGGAGCTCGAATACAGTCGTAACCGCGAACGGTATTCTTTCTTGAGATGGGGTCAGCAGGCTTTCAGTAACTTCAGCGTCGTTCCACCGGCAACAGGAATTGTTCACCAAGTGAACATTGAGTACTTAGCTAGCGTGGTATTCAGTCGAAAGGTGGACGGTGTGCTTCAGGCCTATCCCGACACGGTCGTGGGTACCGATTCGCATACCACTATGGTGAATGGACTTGGCGTTTTGGGGTGGGGGGTCGGCGGTATTGAGGCTGAAGCGGCTATGTTGGGTCAGCCCATCAGTATGCTGATACCCCAAGTTGTGGGGTTTGAACTGCAAGGAGAACTGCCTGAAGGAGCCACGGCCACTGACCTGGTACTGACAGTGGTGGAAATATTGCGCCAACATGGTGTGGTCGGGAAGTTTGTTGAATTCTACGGCTCCGGACTCGATTATTTATCCCTGGCTGATCAGGCAACGATTGCGAACATGGCACCTGAATACGGAGCAACCTGCGGCATTTTCCCGATTGACTCTGGAACGCTGAACTACCTGAGGCTAACAGGACGACGTGAGTCGGACGTCGCGCTGGTTGAAGCCTATGCCCGGCGGCAGGGTATGTTCAGGGACGAGAACATGTCTAGTGCACAGTACACAGAGAGTCTTTATCTTGAATTGTCATCTGTTGTACCCAGTATTGCTGGTCCTAAACGTCCCCAGGACCGGATCAGCCTGTCAGAAGCGAAGAGGAAGATCGCTGAAGCCTGTATTGATGTCTCATCCGGTAAGGCCGGTGTCCCACAATCTGTCGTGTTAGAGGGACAACAGGTTGACCTTAAAGACCAGCACATCGTTATCGCTGCGATCACCAGTTGTACAAACACCTCAAACCCAGGTGTTATTGTGAGTGCCGGGCTAGTAGCAAGAAATGCGCTGGCTGCCGGTCTTAACGTCAAGCCCTGGGTAAAGACATCGCTTGCACCGGGATCAAAAGTAGTGACGGACTATTTGTCCAAAGCCGGTCTGCTCGATGCGCTTGCTCAGATAGGATTTGATGTGGTGGGTTACGGCTGTACCACATGTATCGGGAATTCGGGTCCTTTGCCCGTCCCGGTGAGCGAAGCCATACAGGCGGGTGATCTTGTGGCCTGCTCAGTTCTTTCAGGAAATCGTAACTTTGAAGGCAGGGTGCACACTGAGGTCAAAATGAACTTTTTAGCCTCTCCACCGTTGGTCGTTGCGTATGCCCTGGCAGGGACCATGGCTGTGGATTTCGAAATAGATCCGCTTGGAACCACAGCCAGTGGCCGCGACGTTTATCTGCGCGATATCTGGCCTGCCCAGGCTGAAATTGAACAGGTCATCAGTGGCAATGTGACCCGAGACCTATTTGAGGCGCGTTATTCGGATGTATTCACTGGGGATGCCCGCTGGTCGGGGATTAAGGTTGATTCTTCAAGCCTGTTTAAGTGGGACACTGAGTCTACCTATGTACGGCATCCGCCGTATTTCGAGAGCATGACCCGGCAAGTGCCCGGCATCAAGGGCGTCCGTAGAGCTCGTGTTCTGGCCAAACTTGGCGACAGCATCACGACCGACCATATTTCTCCTGCCGGCGCTATCAGTCCAGACAGCCCGGCGGGTGATTATCTACAATCACATGGTGTAGCCCAGGCTGATTTTAATTCGTACGGGTCACGTCGCGGAAATCACGAGGTGATGATGCGCGGTACATTTGCCAACATTCGTCTACGTAACGAACTGGCTCCCGGTACGGAAGGCGGATGGACCTGCCATCAGCCAAGTGGCGACCAGGTGACAATTTATGATGCGGCTATGCGCTATAGGGCCGAGGGCACGCCGCTGATGGTAATTGCCGGCAAAGAATACGGCACAGGGTCTTCGCGGGATTGGGCAGCCAAGGGTTCCTTATTGTTAGGCGTGACAGCTGTCCTGGTTGAAAGCTTCGAGCGAATTCATCGTTCGAATCTGGTCGGTATGGGCGTACTTCCTTTGCAGTTTCAAGCAAGCGAGGGGAGTGAGGTTCTCGGACTATCCGGGCACGAACTGTACGATCTGGATGATCTTGAGCCCGGTAAGCGTGAAATTGGTGTAACAGCGACTGATGCGGAGGGTGGAATAAAGCGATTTTCGGTAATTGTTAGAATAGATACTCCCAAGGAATGGGAATATTTTGATCATGGTGGAATCCTGCAATATGTGATACGTAAGTTGCTGCACTGAACCAGGTATTGATCAGGTTTCGATATCCCGTGCTTTATTTTTAGCGCTCCTGCTGACGATAAAGATTCCGCTGAGTACCAACACAAGTGCAGTCGGTATTCGCCAGTCAGGTACCTCATGCAGGAAAAGTATCCCCCGCTGCACCAAAAACCGGAATGATGTAGTTGACCTGTGAGAATGTGGTTGCGCCAACACGGTGGATCAGATAGTAGAAGATCAGAGAGGCGAGCGCGGTGGCAACAATACCCAGGATAAGAACCGAAATAACTGCCATTCCATCTGGACGCAGCGTCCATGGTTGTTCCAGTACGATGGCCATCGGTAGTACCCAGATCAGACCAGCCAGTGTAGAGCCGGTCGACATGACTGGCCCGGGCAGGCGTGCAAATCGCCGGGCGAAGGTCGTTGAGACAGCGTAGCTTACCGCGCCAATAATGATGGCAAACTGTGCGATGACGCCTGTGTCAAGGCTATGTAGTGCATCGGCGCCTATTAAAATGATCAGACCGCCGAATCCGATCATGATGCCCAGCCCGGTGCCAAAATTGAAACGTTCATCGGCAATGAACAAGTGAGCAAGCATTACCGTTGCAACGGGCATCGTTCCCATCAGAACGGCGGTAAGGCCACTGTCGATATAGACCTCGCCCCAGCTGATCAGTGTAAAAGGCAGAGCGGTACCAAATAATCCGAGTACCGCGAAAATCGTCCAGTTCTTTATGTCGGTGGGCAGACCCTGTCGTTTAAATGTGAGGTAGCCAGCCAGAATGACCACAGCGACCGCAATGCGTGCTGCTGTCAATGTGTAAGGTGGAACTTCGAGATCGCGAGTTTTATGAAAAGAAATGAGGAGCTCCAAATCAAACCTACACTAAGGAGCAGTAAGTAGTCTCGCGGCGAGACAGCCGTGTTCATGGCTTATATGGGGTCATACTTGGCTATAAGGGCTAGCAGGTGCAACAACAGCGGTTTATGCCAAGATGTGTGGTCCCCAATAGTGTAAAGCCTGTTGTACTAATGTTCTGAATGTGGTTTTTTCGTAGCGTTCGAAAATTGTTCCAATCTGTCCAGATACTGGCGAGTACTCTTTGGCATTGGTACTCTTACGCCAGCCATATAGGAGATCAGATCAACTCCTTCAGATAAGATTCTTTTACCCCATCCATGCACTTCCTCAAGATTAGTTTTGTCGGAATTGATAGATGGTTCGTACTGTTTTACGCGTGCTGCCAGAGTGACGAATTCCGGCCAGCTATAAAAAAAATCTGGATCGCTTTTCATGATTTCGCTTTCTTGGCGTGCGGCCCGTGCGTAGTCGAGAATACCGTCTTCGGCTTTGTCGAAGCCAGGAATAGCCTTAAAGGTGGACACCATGTGGTCGGCGACATTGTCGATGGCTGCCATCGCCTGGGAGATCTTGACGTATCGACTTTCATAATACGCGGCGATCGACTGAGTGAAAACTTTTAACGGTTCACCCCAGAGTTCATCTATTCCCTCATGCCCACTTGAATGACGTACTTGTTTTCCCAGTTCCAACGCTTCCTGAAAGCACTCGCTGCACTGTGTCATCAACTCGTTGTCGGTATCGATACGAATGCCGCGCTCCTCAAGGTCGACAATACTGGTGAAAAGATCAGTCGCTCGATTAAACAGCGCGCCTGCAAGCATCGCGGCATTAACTCGCTTCCGCTCGGGGGCACGTTCACTTTCGTAGGCCTGTCTGGCTGTCTCAACTCTATTTCCAGGTGTATTAATTCCGGGCTCAGTATGGTGGAACGTGCGGCGTGTCAGAACAAGAAGAAGGTCGCGTTTGGCCGATAGGGTTTCATCAGGAGGTGGATAATAACGGATCCAGTAGCCATCATAGAAGATGTGGGGCTTGCCGTTAATCTCTTTTCGAGATCCGTTTACGATACCTGTATTCATATTTTGAAGCGCCATGCGGTGTCTGCTCCAGTTAGACAAACAAGGCGGTCAGAACGGCGCGGGTCTATTATCAAGTGTGTTACGGCGGGGTCGTTTGGGAAGAATCTGCTTCAGTGGAGCGGGATTGTACGCCGACCGGTTTGAAAGGCAATAGCTGGCAGTCGTTTCATTAATCTACCAGGGTATATAACTGAGAAACAGAGAGACTATCGCCTTTTCACTGTGAATATAACGTTATTGATTCTCTGACCAGGGTGGCTCTTGGTTAGCAGGGGATACGACCGGACGGCCGGTCGAGGTGGCTGTAACACGGCCCCCAAAGAAGACATCATTGGAAAGGTCGTCGGGAGACACTGTGTTTTCATAACGGCTCACAACAGTACCGATGGCGGTTGCACCAGCCCTGACGGCTTTGTTTTGAGCAAGTTCTGATGCGGCAGTCTCAGCCCATACAAACGCACTGGAGCGATCCTGGAAATCGACCGGACCTTCTAGGCTGTGGACTCGAAAAGTTCCCTGGCTGGGTTGAGTAATCGTGATGTGTTCGCGTTGAACGACACTGCCTACAACGGCACCTATAGCATTTGCGACATCGCTGTGCTTTGGTATCTTCAAGTCGATGCCAAGCATGCGGCTTGCTGCAGGGTAATAAAACGGGGCGGGAGCACCCACGGCCACCAGAGATCGGCCAGGGTCGAAATTCACAGCGAACAGCCCACCGTCGATTGTCCCGTTGTCCATGATCCATTCAGTGAGTAATCGGTTAATTTGTTTGAATACCGCGGTTTCATTACGGGGGTCACCAGTCGCCATACAGGCTTTTATAACGGTTTCACAAATGGTACTGACGACCTTGTCATGTACAACCTGACTGACGGCAGAAGAATCATTGGGGTCAAAGCTGCCCCAGCCGTATACCTGGCGCATCTGTTTTGCCCAGATGACTGCCGCAAGATGAGCCGCTTCTGTTGACCAGTGGTTACTAAAACCGAGCACATGGGCTGCATCCGAGGGGGTGAAGCCACTGTATATCACCATTCCTTTACGTACCATGACAGCGGCAGCCTGGGCTTGTTCGCGTGCGTCGCGATACAGGGTTTCGAGTTCGAGGGGGCGTTCAGCCAGACGCTCCCACACTAATTTTTCAACAGGTGAGAGCTGAGCGATTTGACTGCTGTCAGCGAAAAGCGGAAGAAAAAATCGGTTACTCCGCGGTGTCGGTTTAGTATCACGCTGACGTTTGAGGGACTCAATCACCCAGTCATTGTCAAATGCAAGCAAGCTCATCGGCACTACCCGGCGGGGTCCAATTCCCAGGCCTTCGCCACCGCTGAACCGTGCTTCGCTGTCACCGCCGAGCCCTACCGAGAAAACCCGGGTAGACTCAATCATTGGTCGCCACTCTCCAATCACAGTAGCGTCTGCACTGAAGACGGGAAGGCCATCGGTTACGATGGCAACATCAGTTGTGGTGCCTCCCATGTCGGCAACAATGGAGTTTTTAGTCTGGGCGAGAAATGCAGCACCCACAACGCTTGCAGCAGGTCCGGACAGTACGGTCTCTACCGGTCGTGTCAGAGCAACCGCTGCCGTAATCAGGGAGCCGTCGCCTTTAACCACCATGAGCGGTGCACTGACTCCATAATCGGATAGAAGCGCCTGCATGGTACGAATTAGTCGGTCGATATACGACACTAGAGAGGCATTGAAGGCCACAGTCACTGCCCTGCGGGGTGCACCCAGAGACGAGGCGAGTTCATGGCCGCAGGTCACAGGCCTATCAGACAGAGAATGAATCAGTTCGCGTAAAGTAATCTCATGGGCGGGATTGCGAACGCTGAACATGCTCGAAACACCAAATGCCGATACTCGATTCCTGTACTTTTCGATGGTGCGACTCGCCGTTTCCAAGTCTAGTGGCCACTTCTCTCGGCCGCCGGCGTCGTGACCACCCTTCAGCGCGACACAGGCTCCACCACGGACGATATGTTCCAGCTTCGCCCGCTCTATCTGGCTGGCAGTGTAACCCGGAAGCAGCAGACAAACAGGGGTACCACGGCCTTCGACAACGGCATTGGTTGCGAGCGTGGTCGACAGCGAGGCCAGCGTAACTTTTGAAAGAAGGTCGGAAGGAAGCTTTTTGAGTACAGCGCTGATTCCAACTTCGAGCTGGCGGTGCGTGGTTAGGGATTTGCCACTGGCTACGACCTGGTTCGCGGCATCGACAAGTGCGGCATCTGTATAGGTTCCGCCTGTATCAATACCCAGACGGAGTTGCGTCTGTCCAGAGCTCTCTTCAGCCATGGAGCTACTGACCGTAGTCGAAGAATCCCTTACCACTCTTTCTGCCCAGATAACCTGCGTCGACCATTTGTTTTAGGAGTGGGCTCGGCCTGAATTTCGAATCTCCAAACTCCTCTAGAAGAATATTCATAACGTAGAGACAAACATCGATACCGATCATGTCAGCGAGTGCCAGAGGCCCCATAGGGTGGCCGGCACCCAGTTTCATTGCTGCGTCGATCTCATCTGCACTGGCGATACCCTCGTAAAGTATGAATACGGCTTCATTTATCATAGGAACCAGCATGCGATTAACCACAAATCCTGGGCTGTCTTTTACGCTTACAGGTGTTTTGCCCAGTTCCCGGGTCAGTTCATGGACTCTAGTGAAGGTGTCATCTGAAGTCTGCAATGCTCTTATGATTTCTACCAACGCCATCATTGGCACTGGATTAAAGAAGTGCATGCCGATTACCTTGTCTGGCCTGTTGCTGACTGAAGCAAGTTTTGTCAGTGACAGCGACGATGTGTTGGAGGCAATAATGGTCTCCGGGCCGGAAACTTTGTCTATCGCCTCAAACAGGTCGAGTTTGAGAGCCATGTTTTCTGTAGCGGCTTCTATGACGAGATCGCAGTCAGCTAGGTCCGATAGATTGGTGGTGGTGCTGATTTTCCGAATTGCTGCGTCTTTCGCGTCAGCGGTAATCTTTTCTCGGTCTACTAGTCTTTGCAGGCTTTTATCAATTGTACCTAGGCCTCGACTGGTTGCTTCATCTGACACATCCTGCATGACGATGTCATAGCCGGTGAGGGCAGCTATCTGAGATATTCCGCTGCCCATCGTGCCGGCACCGACTATCCCGATGTTGCTGATTTGCATTTTGCATGCTCCTGTTCTGATCCACGGGTACATTTACAAGGGGGCAAGGCTAACCTAAACCGGCGGCGAAACCAATGGCCGGCTGCGTTCGGGAGATTGTCGGTATACACTGCCCATTAGACGACAACTATGGTACTGATCATGAACAGTAAACAGATGATCGAGCAGCTGGTTGGATTTAACACAGTGTCTCGTGACAGTAATCTTTCTCTTATCGACTTCGTGCAGAATTATCTGAATGATCACGGTGTCGCATCAACTCGTGTCGTCAGCGACGACGGTGAGAAATCGAACCTTTATGCCACTATCGGACCGCTAGAGGAAGGTGGTGTAGTTCTATCGGGGCACACAGATGTTGTTCCTGTAGATGGTCAGGACTGGCATACGGACCCATTTCTGCTGACTGAAGACAACGGCAGGCTTTATGGTCGTGGAACTTGTGATATGAAAGGTTTTATCGGGATTGCCTTATCACTTGTACCGGACATGAAATTACTGCGGCGTCCTATACACCTGGCGCTATCATATGATGAAGAAGTAGGGTGCCGTGGTGCACCAGCCATGATTGAGCAGATGGTGACCGATCTACCCGCACCGAAAGCTGTTATCGTTGGTGAACCTACGAGCATGAGTGTAGTCACCGGGCATAAGGGTATTGTTGGTCTTAAGACAACCGTCCGTGGCTATGAGACGCATTCCAGCCAGACCAATCGTGGTGTGAGCGCGGTAATGAATGCTGCCAGACTGGTCAGTTACCTCAGTGCAATGGCAGAGCGCCTCGAGCGCGATACCCCGTCGGACAACGGATTTAACCCTCATCATACCAGTATCCATGTGGGCGTTATTAATGGCGGCACCGCGATGAATATCGTTTCACGCCACTGCGAGTTTGTTTGGGATGTCCGCAATATTCCTGGAGATGATCCGGATACTCTGATTGAAGAGTTCGAAAAATATTGTAAGGAAGAAGTGTTGCCTGAGATGCGGCAGCGATGGTCGGAGTGTTTTATTCAGACAGAAGTCATTGCCCGTGCGCCGGAATTTTCACCAAAGGGGTCTGCAGCGCTTGAAATGGTGCAAGCCATTACCGGAACTCAGGATACCAGCCGAGGCGCCTATGTCGCCGAAGCCGGACAATTCCAGGCCGCAGGGTTTCCAACGGTAATGTGTGGACCAGGATCAATTGACCAGGCGCATCAACCTGATGAGTTCATCAGTCTCGAGCAGGTTGCACAGGGGGAGTCATTCCTACGTCGACTGATTAAAGATCTATCGACTTGAGGAGTGGCGATTTAGGTCGATAGCAGTTCTGAAACCAGCTGAGCGACCTGTAAGCTGCCGTTGAGAGTCTGCTGCCGACAGGCAGGTTGGACAGCCAGTAAATTCTCCAGTTCACTGAGCCAGTCGCCCGACATGTAGTCTTGTGCTGACAGTAAAATTCCATCCGTGTTGTGCTGGAGAAAATTAACCAGTGCTTGCATTTCAGGATAATCCTCCCGCACGAAATAGCCAAATCGTACCTGGCTTTGGTAGATCTCAGCGATGGTGCTGTAACCTGCCTTGCCGATTACAGC